>WBZX01000186.1_pt1 | contig 59096 bp, 54 predicted proteins | sample 5204211 | NCBI WGS metagenome assembly WBZX01 (sample SAMN12344362, study PRJNA552823) | activated sludge metagenome | biome: Activated sludge suspended growth; feature: Nitrification reactor; material: Wastewater; isolation source: activated sludge from nitrification reactor of wastewater...
AGCTAAGGCCCTCAGGGAATTCCGCAACCGCATCGGATTTGCGGTCAGGCGTGCTGATGTCCAGGTTTCGAGGGCCGAAATGCCGGTAAGAGGCCCCTTACCAAGGATAGCCCGGAGGTCGCCGATGGCCAGCCACCAGCGCTCGTCACCCTCTCGGTCACGCCGACAAAAGAAGCTGCCCATGGTGTTTTCCGCGACTTCTGAGATACGAATGCCACCTAGATAGAGGAGGGTGAATAGCCACCGAACGCGAAAATAGTGAGCCCGTTGGCGATCGGTTTCGCGGGGCATGCTATCGATGAAGACTTTCAATTCCTGCCAAAGGTCAGGATCAAGATAGCGGGTGATCCGGGGTTTGGCCCGCCGCGCCCGGTGTCGCGATAAGGACAAGGGATTGCCTGCCAAGTAGCCGGCATCGACCAACCAGGAAAACATCACATTCAAGATGATCATGGCCTGGCGCTGACTGGCCGTCGAGAGCGGCCCATAAAACGGCCGCCAGCGAGGATCATCTCGCGGATGCTTTCGACCACCGCCCGCGACCCATTTGTCCCGCGGTTGGGGATCCAGCAGGAACTGCTGGTACACCAAGAAATCCTCATGGGTCAGTGAGGAGAGGGGTTTGCCCAGTTGCAGCGTCGACCACAGCAAGAGTCGTTCGGCTTCTTTCCGATAGTTGTCGAACGTCGTCTTGGTCTCGATGAAACGTGCCAACCAGGCGTGAATGGCCTGCAGATCATTGGTGGCGGCGATCTGAGCGATACGACCAACGGCACGATTACGTCCTTGGCTACCATCGAGGTCGGCCGGCAGCAGGATCTGCTCAACAGGGATCGGCGCGAGCGAGGTATCGGTCATTTTGGGCCTGAAAGCGTGGATTGAGGTCTCAGTATTTCCTTAAGGCCATCACTTCACAATAATTCGACATTATAGTCGTAATGTCAAATATTAAACGCAATCAGTTCGATACATTACGTTATACGTTGTATTATTTATTCAAATCAAACGTGGAAACAAAAAATGACAACAGAAGCGCAAATACAGGCTGATATCGACAATCTACGCGATCGTTTTCAAGATACCCCAGCTTTGTACCGAGAAACGTGCGCCTTGCTGTTCTTCAGATACGGCATCACACCCACGGCAAATAAACTCTATCAATATGTCCGAAAAGGGAGCATGTCAGCTCCGGCGGAAGCTTTGTCAAAATTTTGGGATGAGCTACGCGAAAAAAGTCGAATTCGCGTAGAGCGTGCAGATTTACCCGAAGAAGTTAAGGCAGCCGCTGGGGAACTGGTAGCAAAGCTTTGGGGCGAAGCACAAGCCGCCTCAGAATTGGGTTTTGCTGATGCCAAGAGAGAACTAGAAGCATTGGCTTCTGGCGCTAACGAGGCTGCCGCAGTTGCCAGGCAAGATCTGGAACGAGTCCAAGTAGAGTTATCTCTGTCAAAGGAAACTTTATCCAATCTAGAGATGGTTCGACAAACCCTTCAAGGGGAGCTATCTGCAGATAAGGCCAGGATCGAAGAACTACGCCAACAGCTTGACGCCTCTGAAAAGAAGATCCAGCTGGTAGAGGCAGCGCTTGTCGAAGCACGAAGAGACTTTAACAACGAGTTAGAAAAGACGAGACAAGCTTTGCAGAAATCCGAAGGAAGGTGTGAGGTCAATGAAAAACGGGCATTGCTAGAGATAGATCGCGAGAGAACAAACTGTCTGCGGTTGCAGAAAGAACTCAAGGTGACCCAGGACCAACTGCAGGGTATCCACGAAAAGCACGCTCGAGAAAACTCGTTGCTGCAAACAGAACTGGGAGAAACAAAACTCAAACTCGGATCTTCAGAAGGCATGCTTCAAGAGATGCGCACTCGAAATCTGCGCTTGGAGGAGCAATTACAGGCTGCTCGCTCATCAGCAGAGGTCGCTAGAACTCAAGAGTTCGTTGCGAAAAAGGAGCTGGATGCTGCCCGTGCTGAAATCGGCGAACTTCGAGCAAATGTTCATCGACTTGAGGCCCATAAAGATCAACCGAAACCTGAGTAATTGTCGGCATCGTCTCTGCGCAATGGTCTGGGCGATAATAGATGGCTCAGATGCTTATAGGTTGCAATTCACCACTTAAGCTGTAAGCAACTCTAAAAGCAAGATGACACCAAAAGATTGAATATATGATCATTTACGACCTTAACTGCGAAAACAATCATCACTTTGAAGGCTGGTTTCAAAATGCCAGCGCATTTGAAAACCAGCTTGAAGGAAAACTTGTCTGCTGCCCGAAGTGTGATAGCCATAAAATTCGGCGCGTTCCGTCAGCTGTTATGATTTCCAGCCACCAGTGCGAACCAAATAAGACATCGCCTGTTCAGTCAAGCACTTCTGGAAGCACGGCACTAATGCCAGTTGGTGCTCAGGCGATGGCAATCTATCGTCAGCTAATAGATGCAATCGCAACACAGAGCGAAGATGTCGGAACGTCATTTGCTGAGGAGGCTCGCAAGATTCACTACAACGAAGCGCCCGAGCGACCGATTCGTGGGGAGGCGACGGTAGATGAATGTGAAGCACTTCGCGATGAAGGGATCAACGTACTGCAACTACCTCTACTAAAGAGCGAGGATCTGAATTGAACCCTTGTTGAGTTTTTCATGCGTCAAGATTGAAGCATGTGTATGGTTGATTAATACCCACTTAACCAGGATAGGGGGCTAATTTGTGAACTGTTTTTGGTCAAAGGGGTTAGTTTGCAACTTCAACATTTTCTGCTAAGGGACTAGTTTGAGGTCGAAGGGGCTAAGTTGTGACTAGAAAATCGATCAATTCAGGGGACTTATTTGTGTCACCTGACTTGCATTTACCCCGGTTAAAAGAGGAGGATCTTAATTGATCCACTTTTTTATTGGTCATTTACGATTTTACATAATACAAATTATGCGCGTTGTGTGCGGAAGTGTCTGGCCCTGTATGTAGTCGCTCTATAGAGAATTCCTCAATATTTCGGACAATAGCGAACAGGGATAACTGCCCAAACCCGATTTTAATTTTGGCCGAAATTTCCGGTTGACCGTGGAAACGATGGCAGCACCAAGCGGATGACCCAAGGCACTCCTGAGATGTGATGTGGACGGTTCGCACGCGGACGCTGGTGCCTATGGCGCGCTGGTAGAGATGTTTGCCCTGTTCGGGCTGATTCCCATTGCAGCCGGAATCAGGATGATTGCCATCATTGCGCTGATGGTCTATGCGGTTCGCTAGTCAGCGCTCCGCTACGGCGTTGAGTTGCTGGCGATAGCGGCATGGGCTGGGCACGTCTTTTTGGGAAACATGGGCAAGATGTCAGAACTCGGCAACGTGTTGAGCAGCGACAGATTGGCCGGGGAAAACTGGGGTCTCGAATCCGGGGCGGCTACCCGGCAGGAATGGATCGGCAATCCAAAGCCAGCGCATTTCGCGAGGGGTGCTACGCTCCGCTAACGCGGTGATACACGCCTCCAGCGTTGGGCTGGCTTTCGATTGCATACGTCAGCCTGCCCTGTCTCGTTTGACACTAATCCGACTCCTCGTCTTCGTATCCGTGCTCAACCTCGAGTTCCTCTGTGAATTGGCTGGTGAGTACAGCCCTTCCCTCTTTGGTCTTGATACGTTGGAGCAATCGCTCGAATGCCTCATCGTCAATTTCACCGGCAGCACGATTGACGGACAGGACATGGATTAGGAATTCGATATTTTCGAGATCCACTCCGCTCCCCGGCGCATTGCCCAAAGCCGAACTTAGCGCGTTCGCCAAGGAGTTGTGTGGGTTGGATGCCGGTTTGGACGCAACGTCGTGATGTGCGGCCCGAACAATCCTAATTAAATCAGGATGGTTCTCTGGGAGGGTTTGTTCCATGCGATAAGTTCTTGATATCCTCGAGGCCACCAGTTTCAAGCCAAATGCCAAATTCGGCAAGTCGCTAACCTGACTTGCCCTTGGCAACAAAGCGCAGTTTTGTTGCTTGCCCTGAGGTTGATGTTTGAATGCGCTTCGTTTGCCATGCACCGTCGATTTCAACGGCAATCTGATAGCTGCCTGCAGGCAGTTTAATGTACAGCAATGGTCCTTCTGTCACCCCGGAGGCTGTGACCTTTCCCTTGTGACTGACCGAAAATGGAACGCCAGCGAGATAATTCCCACTGGCGCCGGTCAGTAGCAGGTGAACATTGTAGGCTGTGGAAACCTTGTGCATTTCAGCCATGGCTTCGTCGCCAACACCACCACTGATCCAGGAAACGGCTTTTTGAGGGCTACTGGTCACATTGCTTCTTGCGGCGTCGTCGATCTCAACTGCGATCACTGGCGAGCATTGCAAGGCAAACATCACCGCAATCCATCCAAACCGGCGTGGGAAAATCTGGGCGAAACTAGTCATGATCTACCTCACCGATGTTGGTCATGATTGTTGCCGCGATGGTCATTCCGCCATCCATTGTGACGTTCGGCCTGACCAGAACGATGGCGCTGCTGATGACGCGGAACGTATTCATTGTTGTACCAGCTATCGCGGACAAAATAGACCCGTTCATCGCAGGCATTGTAGGCGGCACAGTGCCGACGCCAGTTCCTGGCATGCCCCGGAGGAACATGCATGTAGACCGGAGGACGCCCGGATGGGCCACGCCGGATCATGCGTGGCTGTGAATACAAGATCTGCGGTCGAGGAAAATCGCCGATATCGAGGCGACCATAGAAACCGGGCTGACCAACTGAAACGGATACACCGACGTCGGCGGCACGTGCCGTTGCTGTTGTACCAACCAAAAAAACGGCTAACAGGAATAATTTTAAATTCACGCTGAATCTCCTTGGTTCGTTGCCGTGTTTATTTCTTGTCGCTCTGCACAGCATCCTGAATCTTGCTGCCGGCTTTTTCGATCTCCTGCCCCACTTTTTCTGTAGCCTGATCGACCTTCTTGCCCGCCTGTTCAACCGGCCCTTCTTTCTTCTGGCAGCCGCTTAACGGGACCAGCAACGCAGCCATCATGATGGCTGCCGCGATTGTTTTTCCTGATTTCATCATTTGTTTCTCCTGATGCCAGCGAGCAAAGGACGTCCCGACTGACTTGGCCGGGTGCATCACCTTTGATTGCCAGCCGTTACTTGTTGACTTCGTGACCGATAACGCCGCCAACGACAGCGCCACCAAGGGTTCCGGCGGTACTGCCGCCGGTCAGCACGGCACCACCAATGGCGCCGACACCGGCGCCGACGGCAGTATTCTGTCCCTGCGCCGACATGCCCGCACAGCCGCCCAGACCGAGTATGGCAGCCACGACAGCGGCATTCAGCGACACTCTCTGCAAGATTTTCATGGAATTACCTCCTCATAAACTTCGTGTTTGATGCCAGGTCTGCTCCCAACACTGCCACACGGATTTACGGTAACAATGACTGCGATGGGGCCAGGGCGAAGTGAGTTTATGATCCAAGCCGTCGCGCATCTGTCTCTTGGCGCACATAGCGAAGGAGTAGCCGTGGCTTCATGCGCGGACTCAGGACTGCGGCCAAAACCCGCATGTTGGGCTGCGCGCAAACTGCCCTGTTTGCGGAAGCGATGGGCATCGATGAATCCGCACGTATGGTTGCTGATCGGCCTTGAGAGTGAGTGGGGAAATCAGATGAAATTGACGCGGGGTTATACGGTGCGGCACAGGTCGATGAAGCAGAGGAAATTCGCGCCTGCGTCGAAAAAAAGCCCCACCCAAGGGTGGGACCTGCGCTCAGCTCACGTCTGAACTGTTCAGATTAGCCAACGTTGCAATGACCTAACTGCCAGCTTCCGCCCATACCGCGGCATTTTTTCTTGTTTTCCCTGTCTTTTTGAGTTTCTGGAACGATTGCTTTTTTAGCCTTGGGGCCAGATGTCCCTGTCCCGGGTTTGGTTGCTTCCTCTTGGGAGGCCTGCTTCTCGCCAGTGCCCGGAATCTGAGGCTCCACCGCAATGGATAACGTGGAGTACGCCAAAATCGATGCGGCCAGCAAACCAATATGCTTTTTCATAAGTCATTTCTTCCTGTGAAAAGTTACTTCAATCAACGTGATTGTCTGAACACCTCTTTGTCCGCCCGCAGGTTGCCACTCACAAGGATGGGCCATGCACTACGGACGCGCGTAAAGGATAGCGCGAGACGCTTCGATTCCAATCTCTCGAATGGCAATTAACAATTGCGCACGGACGAGTGGGTATTATCCCAACCGTATTCATGGGCAATTGGCCTGGATTGCTGTGGCGCACGGCAATCATTCCCTGACTGTCCGCCGACTAGTGCACTCGACAGGCGGGTTGTCTTCTCACCGTAGTCGCCTCTGAACTCCTTGAACGCGTCTTTGTCTTAAACAAGGCTTCTGCAGGCATTTTCAGTTGTTTGTATCGCACTCGAAAACCAAGGGAAGCGTTGGTCAATGACGTCATGTCACGCGCAGCCGATACCGAAGTCATTGCCTAGAGATGCCCTTCCCTATTCTCCGAGCGCTGATGTACACGGAAGTTGGGTTCTATTGACAGCTGGTGGGGTTGTTATTGTTGTTCTGCCGGGGAGCATCATGAGCAAGGCACTTCAAGGTTTGTTGATTTTAGCGCTGGCTGGATTGAACTATCTTCCTCAGGCATGTTTAGCTGAAGGCTCGCCGGAATGGGCTTATCCAGTCAATCCTCCCGAATTCAAATTGGCACCTGATGATGGCGCGATGCGTCATGTGCCAGGCAGCACCGTCGAATACTTGTTACCCCAGTTGCGGGATCGATTTCTTGCGCCAGACTGGCATCCCGCCGAGCATCAGCCAATGCCATCAGTAGTGGCCATAGGCCGGAAGCCGGATGTGTCCGCTTGCGCTTTCTGTCATCGCGCAGAGGGCACAGGCGGCCCTGAAAATGCGAGCATTGCCGGTCTGCCCTTTGCTTATATCATGCAGCAAATGGCCGACTTCAAAAGCGGCGCCCGATCGACCGCGGTATCAAAGCGCGCGCCTCAGACTCTGATGATTGCAGGGGCCAAGGCCATATCAGACGAAGACGCTAGGGAAGCTGCAAGCTATTTTTCCAGCCTCAAGCCAAGGGCCAACATAACGGTCGTCGAGTCCGAGACAGTGCCAAAGACCTATGTGACCGCCTGGATTCTTGCCAAATCACGCTCGAATGAACTTGAGCCGATTGGTCAGCGAATCATTGAACTGCCGGATAATCTGGAAGACTTTGAGCATCGAGATGGCTATGCCACCTTCACCGCTTACGTGCCGCCATCGAGCCTCAAGCGCGGTGAAATACTGGTTTCTGGCCAGAATGCTGCAAAGGCACCCGCGTGTGCCCAGTGTCACGGTCAGGATTTACGTGGCATGGGTGAAATTCCATCAATCGCCGGCCGCTCGCCAACCTATATTTTTCGCCAGCTAAACGAAATTAAAACGGGTGTACGGGATGGTGCGGGAATACAGCCGATGAAACAAAATGTGGCCAATCTGAACCACGAGGACATGATTGCCATTGCGGCCTATCTCGCCTCGCTTAAGCGCTGATATGATCGCTGTACGAAGGACCCTGCCTGCGGGGCGAAGGGATGCTCCTCGTGCGTTGGTAAAGCCATTACGCAATATTCCTGAAAGTATTCCTGAATCCACGGACCTGCCCTGGCGCAATGTCAACGCACAGCAGACCGCAGGTCAAACTGAACCGTCGCAAAATAAAAAATCTCACGATGCATTACGCATCGTGAGATGGGCGCCGTCTATCCGACAACGCGTTTGTTAACGCCAATCCTTCTTCGCTAATCGTCGGGATTGGCGTGTCAATTATTTGATGCGCATGTCGTTTTTGACCGAGGTTACACCCTTGACTGCTCGCGCCAGCTCGACCGCCTTGTTGGCGGCTGTCTGAGAACTGATAAAGCCGCTCAGCTGAACAATGCCCTTGAACGTTTCGACATTGATTTCAGCAGATTTCAATGTGGAGTCGCCAAGGATGGCTGCCTTGACCTTGCTGGTGATCATCACGTCATCGACGTATTCGCCTGTGCCTTCTGATTTGGCGGTGGAAGCGCAACCAACGGTGCTGAGTAGCGTGAGGGCCAGGAATGTGGCGGAAAGATATTTACTGAATTTATTCATGATGGGCTCTCTAGATAGGGGAATGACGAAGTTTCTCGATTTCGGCACCGTTCCCTGAACGAGATTCGACGCCTCAGATACGGAGTGTAGTGACCGGTCATGTAGGCGTCGGTGCGGTGGGGAACATAAGAGGATGGCCATGGCGATTGCGGAATTGGCGAACTGGAAAGTCGACTGAACGCCATGGTGCGAACTTTTTAAGGGAATTTTTCCTGCCGTACATTTTTGGCTTCGGCAACGCCGTCGTCTCGGTTCGTGATGACAGATCACGGGAGAATTGAGTAGCCTGACCGGAGTGTCATTATCGATGCCTAATAGCCTGCAGGCAGATCGGCAACGGCCAACGGGCCTTTTCGCCGAGCATATTCAGGAAATTGGGTGATCAGACAAGCCACCCATCAAAACAACTGTATGGGAGGCGTCTCGAACGGGATCGGGCTAAAACTGTCTAGAGGACTCTGCCACCGCGGATTACGCGGAGGAGGATTGCGATAATCGCAATGACCAGAAGAATGTGGATGAGGCCACCGGCGGTATAGGCCGTAAGCAAGCCCAGCAGCCACAGGATAATCAATACAACAGCGATCGTATAAAGCATGGTGTTTCTCCTTTTTATCGGTCTTTGGATAAGGATTTCAGCTTAGGAGAATGCTGGCCTTTGCACTGTTCGGTAGCGCACACAATGATGTGGTTGCAGCGCCGTCCAACTATCTGGGATGGCTATCTGCCTCGGTTTGAGAGTGGCTTGCCGGAAAATGTCGAATTTGGTCAATTTTTCGGGTTGACCGTGGTCGTCAGCGTTACCCTGTTGGCGATCGACGACAGGCCATCGCAGGCCAGCTTCGCTGGCTGGCGCATAAAGGATTCCGGGATTATATTGATTGCCCAAGTGCCGGCTTGCAGGACATCCTGGAAGGTGTTGACAGCTCTGCCATCCACGTATGCCAAGTCCCCTGCGCTGATGACATCGGTGAATCTGCTATCCGCAATACTTGAAAATCCAAAAAGGAAATGTCGTGAAAACACTAGTCGTATTATTGATTGCCATTACCAGCGTCTTATCCGGCTGTGTCATCTACGATCCCCCTTATCGGGATGGCCGCCACCGGGGCGATCACGATGGCTCGTGGAATCGTGACCGTGACCGTGACCGTGATGGTGTTCCGGATCGACATGACAGACGCCCCAATGATCCGAACCGCTATTAATCAAAAAATACTGAATCGCTAAATCTGCAGCCCTTCCCGGCCATGATCGGTATTTGGTGCATGGTCGGGGGCGAGCTCCTGTCAATTCTAGAATTGGAACAGTGTCAGTCCCAGCCCAAGGCTGGTTTGCCGGTGGTTGTAATCCAGCAGCGTCTCTCCATAACCGTGGAACAATTGCACGTACCAGCGTAGCCCGGCTGGCTGGTCGGAAAACACCGGGTAGGTCCAGTCAAGCTCAAGAGAGCCACGACTAAGCGACTTGTAATTGGTGCGCCACGTCACGCCGAGCGTTGAGGCGCCTGGCGACCAGGCAATATTGACCTCACCGCGCCCGATGTAATCAACGAGATCGGGGTTGTCATCCTTGCCCTGAACGCGGATACGTTGGTTGTCACGCACCTGGAGGCTGAAGTCCCCATGTTCAAACCCGGCACCCAGAACGATCCGGTTCCAGCTACGGGATAGTGGATCGCTCTGTCCGTTAGACTGGTGGGCAAAGCTCAACTGAAGCATGCGCAGGTTCCAGCCCAAGGGCAGCTTTCCCAGCTTCTGGGGCACGGGCACGACATAGATCAGTTCTGGCTGATAGTCGGTGCTACGGAACGGCGACGAATCGCCGGAGTCCCAAAGTTGCCAAAGCGAATGCTGGGTATAAGCGGCCCACAGATCGGCGCCCGGCAGGAGCAGATCTTCCACGACTTTGGCGCGAAGGGAGATTTGCAGCTTGGCTTCTACGCTGCTGTAGCCACTATTGGTCGTGCTGGCCGGCTGGGTCGGACTGTGTGGCGCTCGGTTCATGCTCGTCGTGTAGTGCATGGGCAGCAAAAAATTGGGCAGGTAGGTACGCACAACGAAGCTGTTGCGCTTGTCCGTAGGCCCAAGCTCCCAGGTTTTCGACATGAGAGAGGATTCACGCTGGCTATCGCTGGCGGCCACCTGAGCGTCGACCTGCGCATCACTGACTGTTTCGCTACCAGCTTTCAATCGTTTGTAGGCGTTGTCGTAGCACGCCAGTCGCAGGCGATCATCCCCTTCTTCGGCACATCCCGCAGACGTATCCGCGGCCATGACAGAGCCTGCCAGAAAGGCCTGCATGATAATCAGCATATTCTTGTTCATATTTCTTCCCCGTTGCTTTCCGTGCTTTTTTGGCAGTGGGTGCAGGCTACCCAAACCAATTCTGGCGTCTGTGTGCTACCGAACACTGCGGAGACATCGTCGGTGATTACCCCGATTGCCCGAGCATAGAATTGACAATGGCTACTGCGGGCCTATGTCTGCATCAATCGAATTGGCCCCGCTGCAACCTTGACTGCCGGGGAAGGTCGTACTAATTGTGTACTTGGCCATAACCTGATTGGGGATTTCAGTGCTTCAGACCATTCTCGACAATCACCTGCTACTCTCCGTGATTGTCCTGTTGTTCTTGTTTATTGTGCCGGCGCTGGTTCTACGTGGACGTGGATTGCGAAATCCGTCACGACAAGAGCGGCGAAGCCAACCGCGGCCCGGACCTGACCGTCGAGCGTGACCTGTGGCTGGGTGAGCCTGCAACGGGCTGCATCGCGCTTGTCGGAATCCAGGTGCCAAGATGATTCGGGGGCATCGCCTGCCGAATCCATGCCAAAACGTCACCCAACATCCGGAAACAAAATATCCGTAAAACCGAATCGGGTGAAATCGCGTATACGCGATGGATACAGCCTTCCGATCAGATGGTCGCATTCATGCTGTACGACGCGGGCGTGAAAACCTTCAACAATGCGATCAATCGAATTGCCGTCGGGGTCGAATCCGGTATATCGGATACGCTGATAGCGTGGCACCTCGCCGCGTAGCCCGGGCACCGACAGGCACCCTTCCCATCCGAGCATTTCATCATCGCCAAGCGGTGTAATGACCGGATTGATCAGTACCGTCATGGGAACAGGCTCGGCATCCGGATAGCGCTCGCTTTTCGCAAATCCAAAGATAACGACTTGTAACCCGACGCCGATTTGCGGCGCCGCAATGCCGACCCCGCCTGCTACGCGCATGGTTTCAAACATGTCATCGATCAAAGCACCCAATTCAGGCGTTGAAAACCGGGTAACCGGATCAGCACTTTGAAAAAGCAGCGGATCGCCCATGCGCAGGATTTCTCGTACAGTCATACGTCGCCCTAAATTAAGTCACTTCGGTCAAACATGCTGTGGCAGTTCCCCACTGCCAAGCGAGCCCCTGGACGATAGAGCCAGCAGCAATTGCACAGTTTGCCATCCAAATGGCGAACTGAATGGTAGCGTAGGAGTGAAGCGCTGGAGCCAGATGAGTCCAATTCTGGCAAACATTTGCAGGAAGCAAATTAGGGGATGCGCACTCTTTGCCTTGATTCCCTGCAAAAAGCAAAAAGGCCAATCAGAGATTGGCCTAAATGCTTGTTTCTTTGGTGCGCCCGGAGCGATTCGAACGCCCGACCCCTTGGTTCGTAGCCAAGTACTCTATCCAGCTGAGCTACGGGCGCACACCAGAGGCGCGAATTATACGGATTGCGGGCAGAAATGCTAGTGCCTCGGACTAAAAAAACGCATGTTTCGCTAGCCGGGGGACAGAAATTCCGGGGGCCGCATGCTCGGGGCAATGCTCGATAGCGGAACTGTTACGGGTGACCGCGGCGTTGATCGATTTACGCCGGGCGATACCCTGCACGGCTTTCCTGGTTCTTCAAAACCAGGATGAATCCGCTACACTCATTCTCAACCGACCTACCCAAAGTGGCTAATGCGACTGGTGTCTTCGTTCGCTGCGGGCCAACAGGTCTTATCAATCACGATACGGGCAGGACAATTGCATGAAAATCGAACTGACGCCAGTCATCCATCTTCTTCATTCGGCACAGCACAGTACTTTGGCCTCGCAGTCACTTCAGATGCCCGGTTACCCGTATGCGACGGTGCTCCCGAATGTACTGGATGACTATCATCGACCTGTTCTGTTGATCAGCGCACTGGCCGAGCACACCAAAAATATCCTGGCCAACGGCAGGGTGAGCATTTCAATTGTTGAACCCGGCTGCGACAACGTGCAAGCTGGCGCGCGCCTGTCCATCATCGGTGATGCAGAACAGTTTGAGGCCGATGAGGCTTTGAAAGCCCGGTATCTCCGTTATCTGCCTGATGCCGAACAGTACCTGATACTGGACTTCATGTTTTTCCGCATTCAACCCCAGCGGATCCGGTATATTGGCGGGGTTGGCAAAATGGGTTGGCTAGAGGCCGATGCGTTGGGGCAGGACAGCATCAGTCTGAATGTTGAGGCCGGCCTGCTCGCACTTGCCAGCCGGCATACCCAAATCGGCATCCGGCTTCTCGGCATCGATAATTTTGGCATGGACTATTGTGTTGACGGGCAGCAGAAGCGGCTCAGTTTCGAGTCACCAATACGCGCTGAAGAATTATTGGAGGCTGCCGTTGTCGCTTCGGCTCAACAGCTCAATCGCCAATAATTATTAATCGGCACTGCAGTTCGCGAGTTTTGGTTGCAGATATGCCTTCAAGGCATCAACCAGGAGCCGCACTTTAGGTAGCGAGTATCGCCGTTGGGGATAGACCGCCCAAACCGCTGTATTGGGTGGCTGATTTGAATCGAGCAAGGAGATAAGTTCTCCCTTGCGCAGCAAATCGACGACGTAATAATCCGGAAGCTGGCTTAAGCCAAAACCTCGTATCGTTGCATCCAGAACCGCCTGACCGCTGTTGCATCGCCAATTGCCGCTCGGCTTGAACTGGAATTCCTTGTCGCCTTGCTGAAACAGCCAGACATCGCTGGTGCCGACCAGGCAGTTATGCTGCCCCAGTTCCGAAAGTGTGTGTGGGCGGCCGTAACGCTCCAGGTATGCTGGCGCTGCGCAGAGATACATGGCACGCGGCGCAATTCGCGTCGCCACCAGACTGGATTCATTGAGTTTGCCAAGGCGGATGGCCAGGTCAAAACCTTCATGAACCATATCGAGCGTACGGTTTGTTAGCTCAATATCCACTTTAAGTGTTGGATATTTAGCCATGAATTCATTGACTATTGGTACGATGAAACGCTCTCCGTATGCAACTGCGGCAGTCATGCGGAGCAAGCCGGTTGGCGCGCTTTGCAGATCGCCCATCGTCAGAAACGCTTCGTCGCGCTCTTCGATAAGGCGTTGGCAGCGCGCGAAAAATGTCTGCCCTGCTTCCGTCAATGAAACGCGGCGGGTTGTTCGATAAAGCAGACGGGCCTGCAGGCGCTCTTCGAGCGACGCCACTTGCCGGCTGACATGCGACGACGACACGCGAAGACTATCAGCCGCACGGGCGAAACTGCCGCATTCGGCAACAGCAACGAATTCATCCAGACCATCCCAACGATTCATGTGTAGCCCTTCAATTGGCGAATTGCCGCATTATTATCCCTTGCTGGCAACAATCAATTGCTGCAAACCAATTTATAACCTGCGATGCACTAATTATACTGAGGGCCATCAAAACCATTCCGAGCGAGCCATCATGACCATCAAATCCCGCGCTGCCGTTGCTTTTGCTGCCAATCAACCGCTGCAGATCGTTGAAGTGGATGTCGAGGCGCCCAAGGCGGGCGAAGTCCTGGTTCGCATCGTTGCTTCCGGCGTCTGTCATACCGATGCATTCACACTTTCCGGCGATGATCCGGAAGGCATCTTCCCGACCATACTCGGCCATGAAGGCGGTGGCATCGTCGAAGCGATCGGTGAAGGCGTTACTTCGCTGGCGGTTGGCGATCACGTAATTCCGCTGTATACGGCCGAATGCGGCAAGTGCAAGTTCTGCCTGTCGGGCAAGACCAATCTTTGCCAGGCTGTGCGCGCCACTCAGGGCAAGGGGCTGATGCCGGATGGCACCAGCCGCTTCTCCTACAAGGGGCAGCCGATCTTCCATTACATGGGCTGCTCGACTTTCTCCGAATACACCGTGCTGCCAGAGATCTCGCTGGCCAAGATTCCCAAGGAAGCGCCGCTGGAGAAGGTCTGCCTGCTCGGTTGCGGCGTTACCACCGGTATCGGTGCCGTACTCAATACGGCCAAGGTTGAAGAAGGCGCAACGGTGGCGATTTTCGGCCTCGGCGGCATTGGTCTGGCGGCGATCATTGGCGCGACCATGGCCAAGGCTTCGCGCATCATCGCGATCGACATCAACCCCTCCAAATTCGACATTGCTCGCGAACTGGGTGCTACCGACTTCGTAAACCCGAAGGATTGCGACAAGCCGATCCAGGAAGTCATCGTCGAGATGACTGATGGCGGCGTTGATTACTCCTTCGAGTGCGTCGGCAACGTGCATTTGATGCGCGCCGCGCTTGAGTGCTGCCACAAGGGCTGGGGCGAATCGACCATCATTGGTGTTGCTGGTGCCGGCCAGGAAATCAGCACCCGCCCCTTCCAGTTGGTCACTGGTCGCGTCTGGCGCGGTTCGGCCTTCGGCGGGGTCAAGGGACGCACCGAGTTGCCGGGTTACGTCGAAAAGGCGCAAAAGGGCGAAATTCCGCTCGACACCTTCATTACCCACACCATGCCGCTCGAAGAAATCAACACTGCGTTTGACCTGATGCACGAAGGCAAGAGCATTCGCACCGTCATTCACTTCTAAGCTGGAAAGTATCCGATGACGCTCGAGAATATCTCCTGCCAGAAAAGCTTTGGCGGCTGGCACAAGCGCTACCGCCATCGTTCGGCAGTGTTGAATTGCGACATGGTATTTGCCGTTTATCTGCCGCCGCAGGTCGAACAAGGCGAAAAGCTGCCAGTGTTGTATTGGCTGTCCGGCCTGAGTTGCACCGACGAAAATTTCATGCAGAAGGCCGGCGCACAACGAATGGCAGCCGAGTTGGGCGTGATCATCGTCGCCCCGGACACCAGCCCGCGTGGCGCCGATGTTCCCGGCGACCCGGATGGCGGCTGGGATTTCGGGCTGGGTGCCGGGTTCTATCTGAATGCGACGCAGGCGCCGTGGGATCGACACTACCGCATGCACGACTATGTGGTGCATGAATTGCCGGCGCTGATCGAATCCAGCTTCCCGGTTTCCAGCAAGCGCGGCATCAGTGGCCACTCCATGGGCGGCCATGGCGCGCTGGTTTGCGCCCTGCGCAATCCCGGGCGCTACCAGTCTGTGTCGGCCTTTTCGCCGATTTGCAATCCGATGACCGCTCCCTGGGGCGAAAAGGCATTTTCCCGCTACCTTGGCGAAGATCGTTCGGCCTGGCGTGAATGGGACGCCAGCGCCCTGCTCGCCAATGTTGCGAAACCCTTGTCTATTCTGATCGACCAAGGCGACCGCGACGACTTTCTGGCGAACCAGTTGAAGCCGGAAGTGCTGGTTGCAGTTGCCAAGGCGAACGGTCATTCGCTCACGCTGCGCATGCAGGCCGGCTACGACCACAGCTACTATTTCATCGCCAGCTTCATCGAAGACCATTTGCGCCATCACGCCGCGATACTGAACGGGAAAGCCTGAAGCAGAACGATTTGCCGAATGCTCACTCTTACTGGCATTGAACCTACCCAGAGACCGCTTTGAACGACGCCGACCTCCGCATCAACGCCGATTTTGATCAACGTGTGGTCATCCCGCCGGTGACAGACTACGCCTGGGTACCCTCCCCTTGCCCGGGAGTCTGGCGGCATCGGCTTGACCGGATTGGTGGCGAGCTTGCCCGCGCCACCAGCATCGTGCGCTATGCGCCCGGTTCGCAGTTCAGCGAGCACACGCATGGCGGCGGCGAAGAGTTTCTGGTGCTTGATGGCGTGTTTTCCGACGAACATGGCGATTATCCGGCCGGCACCTACGTCCGTAACCCGCCGGGCTCAAAGCACACGCCGTTTACCCGGGAAGGCTGCACGATCTTCGCCAAGCTCTGGCAATTCTCTCCCGGAGATGCCCAGAAAGTCGTACTCGACACCAACACAGCAAGTTGGCGCCCCGGCCTTGTTCCGGGCTTGTCGGTGATGCCGCTACACGAATTTGACGGGGTCAATACGGCCTTGGTGACATGGAAGCCCCACATCCGGTTCAATGCGCACACGCATCCGGGCGGCGAAGAAATTCTGGTCCTCAATGGCGTATTCCATGATGAATACGGAGAGTATCCGGCCGGAACCTGGCTGCGAAGCCCGCGCTGGAGCAAGCACACCCCGTTCACGGGGACCGACGGGGCGCTCATTTACGTCAAGGTCGGACACCTTGGTGCGCCTATGCTGGAAATTGACTAGGCCACAAGCGGTGCCAGCGGCATCGTGTTAGCTTGACCACGCCAATTGCATTGGCACTAGTCAGCCATTGTCGGACGACAACTGGGTGCGCTTTGCTATCATCGCGAGCATTGAAAAGCGGACGCTCAACAAAGTTTGAAGTCGTCGGTGGCCGTAGGCAATCCGATGAATTGAATAGTTAAGCCATCATCGCTGCAAATGGTCCAAGGTATAACTTGGTCGCAGCAGCAACAGCCGAGCGTTCGTCAGTTCTAGCAAGGCGAATAACGAGTTCTGCCAGTTCTCCCGACTTGAGGCCAAGCGCGCTGCCGATCTGGGACGGGAGCGACTTCCTGTTGTAGAGGCCAAGCAATGCCTTGTAGTCGTTCGTTGAAATCACGGCGTTGAATTGCGCTTCGAACTGAGCATATAGAGCGGGAACGTCAATGCTTTGCGCAAGCTGCTGCAGCGCGCTCGATAGTCCTGTCACGCCCTTGGCCGAAGCATCAAAGCAATTGAGCAGGAACTTTATTTCTGCGACCACCCTAAGCGAAACTTGCGTGTCGAGTTCTGAGCGCAGTTGTCTGAACACGTGGCTCACTACTGTCTGAAAGTCAGAAGCTGTGTCTCGGGCAAGTCGAGTGCTTACAATCCTAAGTACCTCCTCAGTACAGAAGAGATTCTCGACTTCAGCGACTGCAAGCGTGTAAACCCCATCCTGTTCTAGCGATGCGATTTCGACAGGCGGTCGACGATCACGATCGATCAATCCAAAGACTTGAAGGTGGTGAAGCTGAGGACTGCCGCGCATCGCCTTCACTGATTGAATGACCTGATCGCAGCTTCCGCGCGGTAGAACCAAGAAGTCTCCAAGAATTTCTCGATAAAGCGAGACGTCATGACTTCCGTTAACTCCCTCAACAAATACGACAGGCTTCCGGCTTCCAAGCACCTCAATCAGTAGATCGTCCGGGAGACCTTGACTATCCGCAATCAGTTCCCAGTCCCAAGATGAGCCATCGAATGATTTGAGCCAAACACGTTGTGCCCCCTCCTGAGAAACGGCGAAATCCACATCATGCGTTAAGTATACGAAGAGGCAGTCCGGGCGAAGTCTTTCAACCTCTGCCCAAAGCGGCGCTTGCACAGACTTGTGGAGATGGAGTTCCGGTTCATCTATCACGACAATGCCATCCTTGGGGGCCGCCAGACACTGCCCAAGAAGATAGAAAATAACCCGCTCCCCATCGCTCATTTCGGAAGAGTTGTAGATCTTGCTTGCGTCGCCTCTAACTTGTGTTTGGATCCGCAGTCCTCCAACGACAAGTTCACGATGGGGAAGTATCCTTTCCCAGGCCAGCTTAACCCTGTCAAGCTTTGTGAGTGGCGGTTCAATCTTTATGGTCGCCGAACGCTGATTGACTTTGTACTTGGCGTTCTCCTCAGTTTCATCAGAGAAGAGATACACCATCAACTTCTCATAGTCGTTCAGTAGAGAGGTTGCAGGCTTGTTCTGCCATTTGTACCAGGACTTGTTGCCTGCCTCGGTCGGGCTGCCGAACAATAGATTTCGTTCCGCAAGTTCGATCGACACCGGAGTCGTGCTATCAGGCATTGACAGAGACTTCTGTGCAGATATTCGCAGTACCTTCGCTTGGTCAGGTGACTGCATTTCCAGCCATGTTCCGAGTCTCGTCTTGCCTGACCCGTTAGCTCCAACAAAGAGAAGGTTACGGTTTGTGGTCACCGTTTCGTTGGTCCCGCCTTGACGGGGTAGCGTGATTGAACGCTGGTTATGTATTGATGTCATGGCGATAGCAGCAGACTGGGTGATTTGGTGGCCTATCAGTTATTGAGCGGCTCCGTTGGATCCGAATAACAATAAATTTCATCCACGGATTATGCGCTCGGAATTCATTGGCCAACAGGAAAAATGCATCAATTTGTCCGTACAAGAGTGCAATATTACGTACAGAGACGAGGCCTGTTGCAGGTCGAATGACCGCTTTGAAGCTGATTCTTGTCCGTCTACTTCTGGTCGAAAAAATCTACCTGTTGTTAATTGGATTCCCGTTTTGCCTAGTTGAACGGAGATGGTCAGATACGAGATATTCCGTAGTTGCAGGCTGATAGGTCCGCAAAAAAGTTAGAAGGCGCCGCATTCGCTAAAGCGGCAGTTCTGCCTGAACGGCAACAGCTTCCACCTCTGAAAACCCCAGCGGCACCAGACCACTGGCCCGGACACCGAGCAGTCGAATCCTTTGCGTCAGCGGCACCCGTTTCAGGCACTCCCCCGCAGCCTTTCTGATTTCAGTGCCATCGCAGACGCCGCCCGGCAAGGTGACATCGCGCGTCACGGCATGAAAATCGGAGTAGCGCAGTTTGATGCCTATGGTCCGGCTGGCGTAACCCTTTCGTTTCAGGTCGTCGGCCACCCGCATGCAGAGCGCGGTAAAAATCTCGGACAGTTCTGCCCTGTCCTGCTGAGCGTGTAAATCCCGTTCGAAGGTGCTTTCCCGGCTGATCGACTTGGGTTCCGATTCGGTCACAACTGGGCGATCATCGATGCCGTGGGCGACTCGGTGGAGCCAGGTGCCGGTGCTTTGGCCGAATTTTCTGACCAGCAATTCGACGGGCGCTGCCGCCAGTTCGCCGATGGTATTGATGCCCAGGCCGATCAGCCGCTCGGTGGCCTTGGGGCCGATGCCGTTGATTTTTTTTGCGGGCAAGGGCCAGATTCGCGTCGGAACCTGTTCCATGTCGAGGATGGTGATGCCGTTTGGCTTGTCGAGGTCCGATCCGATTTTTGACAGCAGCTTGTTGGGTGAAATGCCGATCGAACAGGTCAGGCCGGTGGCATCGAAGACGGCCTGCTTGATGCGGCGGGCCAGCGCTTCGGTTTCTTCCGGAATGTCGCTGAGATCGATGTAGATTTCATCGATGCCACGATCCTCGATTTGCGGCGCAATGGTCGCCACGGCAGCCTTGAAGCGGCGGGAGTAGTCGCGGTAGGCGTCAAAGTTGGCCGGCAGCAGAATGGCATTGGGGGCAAGCTGGGCGGACTTCATTAGCCCCATGCCGGAAAATACGCCCAAGGCCCGCGCTTCGTAGGTCGAGGTGGTGATGACGCCGCGCCCGGTGTATTCCCGCAGCCGAGCGAAATGTTTGCTGCCGTCGGGTTGCTCAACCGGCTGATGAACATTGCGCCCGCCAACCACCACGGACTGCCCACGCAGCTCCGGATAACGGAGCAATTCAACGGATGCAAAGAATGCATCCATGTCGAGGTGGGCGATTCGCTGGTGACTGTTCATCCGTACAGTATAGCGAAATATTCAGACCTTGCTGTCAGTGGAAATCCCGGCTCGACGTTTGCAGGCGGCCGAGCCAGTCCGAAAGATTGACCAGGCGCTTGGCGACCAGGTGGATGACTTCGCCTTCTATCTGCAACTGCCCATAGACGCCGAGCAGCGTTGAACCGAGCAGTTCGCGCCGCTGCTTTTCGACGAGTTGCGGATGGACGACGACATTGACCAGCCCGGTTTCATCTTCCAGCGTGACGAACACGATGCCGGTGGCGGTGCCCGGACGCTGGCGGCCGACGACGATGCCGGCAGCACGAACCAGGGCGCAATGGCCGGTTTCTTTCAGATCGACGGCCGTGACAAAGCGACGCTCGGCCAGATGCTGGCGCAATAGCGTCAGTGGATGGCTGCGCAAGGTCAGGCCCAGGCTGCGGTAATCGGCAACCAGGTTTTCACCATCGTTCGGCTCGGGAAGCTCGGTGGGTGCTTCACGAACGGGCGAGGCATCGAACAGATCGCCCTGCACGACCGTCGCCGTTGCTGCCCAGGCGGCTTGTCGGCGGTGACCGGCCAGGCTTTGCAGGGCATCGGCCGCGGCGAGCTGATCGAGATCGCGGCGTTGCAGTCCGGCGCGGGCGGCCAGATCGGAAACATTCAAGAATGGGTGATATTCCTCTCCCAAGGGGACTTCCTTCGGGGCGCGGTTGACCGCAGCAATCCGTTCCGCCGCCGCTTTTGACAGGCCGCTGATCTGGCGCAGGCCAAGGCGGACGGCACCATTTTCGTCGAGGCGGCTATCCCAGTCGCTGCTGGTGACATCGGGTGGCAGTACGCTGACACCGTGGCGTCTGGCGTCCTGAATGAGCATGGAGGGCGAATAAAAACCCATCGGCTGGCTATTAAGCAGCCCACACAGGAAGACGGCCGGATGGTGGCGCTTGAGCCAGGCGGAGAAGTAGACGAGTAGCGCAAAGCTGGCAGCGTGGGATTCGGGAAAGCCGTATTCGCCGAAGCCCTGAATCTGCGCAATGATGCGCCGGGCGAAGCTTTCCGGCAGGCTGTTGGCGGCCATGCCAACGAGCAGCTTTTGTTCGAAGGGTTCAAGACCGCCCTTGCGCTTCCAGGCCGCCATCGCTCGCCGCAACTGATCGGCCTCGCCGGGGGTGAAATTGGCGGCGACGACGGCCAGTTGCATGACCTGTTCCTGAAAAATCGGCACGCCGTAGGTGCGCGCCAGCACGGCATCAACGGCCGGCGATACTTTCTCGATGCGCTCCCTGCCCTGTCGCCGCTTGAGGTAGGGATGCACCATGTCGCCCTGAATCGGGCCGGGGCGAACGAGGGCGACTTCGACAACCAGATCGTAAAAGTTACGCGGCTTTAGGCGTGGCAGCATGGCCATCTGGGCACGTGATTCGACCTGGAAGACGCCCATGCTGTCAGCGTGGCAGAGCATTTCATAGGTGGCCGGGTCTTCGGCCGGGATGTCGGCCATCTTCCACGGTCGACCGGACATTTCGCTCAAAATTGAAAGCATGCGGCGGATGGCCGAGAGCATGCCGAGGGCCAGTACGTCGACTTTCATCAGGCCGACCGCATCGAGATCATCCTTGTCCCACTGGATCACAGTGCGTTCCGCCATCGCCGTGTTTTCGACCGGAACAAGCCGGGCCAGCGGCCCGCGCGACATGACGAAACCGCCGACATGCTGCGTCAGGTGGCGCGGAAAACCGCGTAGTTGTTCGGCAATCCACAACCATTTTTCGACCCGTGGCGAGGCCGGGTCCAGCCCCTGCTCGGCAAAACGCTCCGGCAGTTGCTCGCGCTTGTCCCACCAGGCGAGCGAAGCTGTCAGCGCGTCGATTCGCGCCGTCTCGAAACCAAGTACCCTGCCCGCGTCGCGCAAGGCGCCCTTGGTCCGGTAGGTGATGACCGCCGCGGCCAGCGCCGCCCGCTCGCGGCCATATTTCTTGTAGATGTAGGCGATGACCTCGGGGCGCCGCTCGTGCTCGAAATCGACGTCTATGTCCGGCGGCTCGCCGCGTTCCTTCGAAATGAAGCGTTCGAACAGCATGCCGGAACGATCCGGGCTGACCTCGGTAATACCCAGCGCGAAGCAGACGATGGAATTGGCCGCCGAACCTCGGCCCTGGCAGAGGATATTGACACTGCGGGCAAAGCAGACGATGTCGTATACCGTCAGGAAATAGGCTTCGTATTTCAGCTCGGCGATCAGAAGCAGTTCGTGCTCGACAAGCTTTTTAACCTGATCCGGAACCCCTTGCGGATAGCGGCGTAGCAAACCACGCTCGGTTTCGTGGCGCAGCCAGGAAGTCGGCGTATGACCGGGCTGCACGATTTCTTCCGGATATTCGTAACGCAACTCATCGAGCGAAAAGCCGCACAGGTCGGTGATCTTCAGCGTTTCAGCCAGCAGTTCCGGCGGATAGAGGCGCGACAGGCGCAGGCGGGTCCGTAGGTGCCGCTCGCCATTCGGAAAGAGCGCATAACCGGCATCGAAAACCGTGGTTTTCAGGCGCAGCGCGGTGAGTACATCCTGCACCGGCCGGCGGGCCTTGATATGCATGTGCACGTCGCCGGCGGCCACCAGCGGCAAGTCGCAAGCCTCGGCCAGCGCCTGCAGATCGACCAATTTGCTGGCATCGTCCGGCCCGGCATGCAGCTCGACGGCAATCCACAGCCGGCCGGAAAAACGTTCGGCCAACCAGCGCCCGTCTTCGACCGAGGCCGCCTCGCCCGGCACCCACAGCACCAGGCAGTCAGGCACTGCGCCGTTCGGCGACACGACGTTCAGGTCATGCCGATGCAGGGTATAACTGCCCTTCTCCGCTCGTCGCCGGGCCAGCGTGATCAGCGCCGAGAGGTTGCCGTAGCCCTCGCGATTTTTGGCCAGGAAAACCAGTTTCAGACCATCGAGGGTCGTCATTTCGCTGCCAACGATCAGCTTCAGTCCGGCCTGTTTTGCTGCCTGATGCGCCCGCACAATGCCGGCCAGCGAGCACTCGTCGGTCAGCGCCAGCGCCGCGTAACCCTGGGCCATGGCCTGCTCGACCAGCTCGTTCGGATGCGAGGCGCCGCGCAGGAAGCTGAAATTGGAGAGGCAATGAAGCTCGGCGTATTCGGGTAGCGGCACGGCTGCGGATCATTTCTCAGCGGGCAGCTGGTGCCGCTTCAAGCTGCAGGGAACGGATCCAGTCGAGTGCGACGTTGGCGCTGTTGCCAGGCGTTTCCAGGTGGCCGCCGGGGACATCAATCTGTCGTGCCGCCAGCCCTTTGGGTAGCCGTTCGAATACCCGCATAGCCGCAGCCCGCAGGCCATTTTCCTCGGCTTGCCCGATGATCCACAGCACGGCGGTACCAGGCAGGACGGCAGCCGCATTGTTGCCGAAATTCATGAGTCCGGCCGGATCGAAAAAGTCGAGATAGGTCTGGGCGCTCATCTTGACCTGCTTGAGGCGACCGCCCGAATTCGGATCGTCGAACCATCCGGCTTCATCCGGCTTGCCGGCATCGACCAAGGCTTGTGCCTTGCTGCGACTGTTTGCCGTCAGGTTGGTGAAATAACCGCCTTCCGGGTAATGGCCGGGTGCCAGCGCGATCACGCCGTCTACCTTGTGTCTTCCTGCATAACGGACGGCTCCCGCCGCCCCGAAGCTGTGCCCGGCCAGAATGATAATCCGGGCACCCCGCTGGCGTAGCTGGCCGACAGCCGCATCGATGTCGTCTTCCATGGCGGCAACCCCGGCATTGTACGAACGCCGGCCGGACCATGGCATTTCGGGCGTCACAACGAGTAATCCGGCCCGCTCCATGGCACTTGAAAAATCGATGATATGGCCGTTAGGTTTGTCCCATTTGCCATGCATGACCACGATGCCAACCGGCCCGGTTTCGGCATGAGTCAGAAAAAATGACGACAGCACCAGCCAGCACAACAGCCCAAACATCATTTTTCGCATCACAAGCTCCTTGTTATCGACACTACAGCCAGATTAACTCAGGCGAACAGGCCGTGCAGAAACCAGCCGTCGGCGTTCCTGAACACCCAGGCCCATTGCCCGAGCGGGTTGCAGGCGACGAAATAATCGCGCCGAACGTCGCCAGTAGCACCACCCTCACCTTCGTCCCACCAGCCGCTTTCCAGTCGTTCGGAGCGTGACAGGAGCTTCAGCGGGCCGTGCCACTGCGGGCTGCCAGCCCGTTCAGGCAAGGCTTGCGGCCTGGGGAGCAGCCACAGCGGGCGGTTTCGGCCGATGGCTAACGGTAAATTGGCTGTTTTTCCTGATGCTGCGGTCAACCCGAAATTTTGGCCGAAATCGAAAACTACTTCGTGCGCTCGCGTCGCGCATTCCGGCCGATGATCGGCCGCTTCACCCAAAGCCAGGACTGCCCCGTCGCCCAGGCGGGCGCGCAGGCGCTCCAGACAGGCCAGCGCCCCTTCGCCCTCCGGCGCCTGTTCGAACAGTTGGGCGCTGGCGTTGGGCTTGCCGACCAGCTCATCCGCCTGCAAGCGCAAGGCTTCGACCGGTGCCTTGAGTTTCAACCGCGAAAGATGCTCGCGCAGCAGGCGCAGAAAGCGCGCCTCATCGGCCGCCGGCTCGGCGAAATTCAAGGCCAGCGAAGTCGGTGCGCCCTCATCATGCGTCAGTTGCAAGCTGCAGCAACGCACCAGCAACTGCCGGCCATGCAACCAGCCGGCGAGCGCTGCGAACAGGCGCTGTCCGGCGAAAACCAGCGCTTCGGCATGCTCGACACGGGCGGGCAATTCAATGTCGATGGCGAAATTTTCGGGAAAGACAAAAGACATTTGCGGATCGGGCAGATCACCCCAAGCCCGCAACAAATCATCGACCGGACCATTGCCGACGCGTCGCCGCAAACCGGCGCCGGGAATGGCCAGCAGATCACCCAGCCGCTTCAGGCCGAAGGATTCCAGCCGATTTTCAACCTCCTTCGGCCAGCCCGGGAGAGCACAAGGCAGCTTGGCCAAGGCCGACTGCATGCCAGCCATGTCCGGATAAACGCTGCCCGCACCGGTCCGCGCCAGCCAGCCAGCCCCCAACGGTGTCGGCGCAGCGGCCCAACGCGCCGAATACGACTGTTCGGCACAACCGGCCAGCGCCGCAGCGATGATCGCCTCGGCGCCCCCGAACAGGCGAAGGCAGCCGCCGATTTCGAGCAGCAAGGTGTCCGGGGGAACCAGACTGATTGTCGGTGTAAATTGTCCGGCCCAGCAGGCCAGGCTTTCCAGCGTCTGTCGTTCGCGCTTTTCGTCACGCTCAAAAATGGCCAGTCCAGGCAACAGGCCAAGTGCCGTCGCCAATTTCTGCCCGGCGCAAACCCCTGCCTCTACGGCCTCGCTATCCCCCACCAGCACCCGGCCGCGAGCGACGACGGCGCTAGGCGACTGGCGTATCGGCAGCGCCTCGAGCGGCAACCAGGGAAAGTGAAGAGCCAGCCACAGCACGCGACGATCTCCCGGGATAAGGAATGGGACGAGGGATGGACAAATCAAGTGGCCGGGAAACGGGTCGGCCACGCCGCTTGATGATGCGCACCGAAAGCTGGCCCGTCTCGGCCACCGAATTCAGCATGACACGCAGTGGCGCCGGAGACGGCGTCTGCGTTGCTGCGGTCGACCGCCATAAACAGGCAAAAACCGAACGTCTCTCAACAGCCACCTGCAATCGGCGCAAGGCCTGCGCACTGATGCCTGCATCCGGCCAGGCCAGCACGCCGGCAAAACCGCCGCAGGCCAGTAATTGTTCAATAGACCAAGCTGCATTCTTGCCAGCCTGCACAATGACCAGCCGTTCGAGCGCCAGCCCGGCCGCCGCCCAGGCCGGGCCATGCGGCATCCACGGCGGCGCCACCAGTGCCAGCCAGCCACCCGCTGCGGACAGTTGGGCCAGGGCCGGCAGCAGCAGGCTCATTTCGCCGACACTGCTGCGGTCAACGAGAATTTCGGTCAAATTGCCGCGTGGCCAGCCGCCGCCCGGCAATTCGGCATCAAGTTCGGCATGGCCGCTCGGAATTGTGCTTTCCGGCAGACAAGCCAGCGTGTCGCCGCGCCAGACATCGCCTCTGGCCAGCACATCCGCCAAAGCGACCGGCAACGGCGTGGCATTCATAGCATGACTCCACAAAAGCAATTAACTGTAATTATATACAGTTAATTGCTTTTGTGGAGTCATGCATCGCCATAGGGGCGTGTCGAAATTCCTTACATTTCTTTACATGAAAGTGGGTAAATAAATATTTATCCGCAAATAATCAATCTATTAAGCAACATGGCATCAAATTCGCTGAGGCATTGAAGCGCCAACCCCAACAAGAGGAACAAAAAATGCACAAACCAGCAATGAAAAGCATCACTGCACTGGCTGCAATCTGTACGGTAGCCTTATCATCCCCGGCACAGGCAACGCTGACCCTCACATCAGACGCCATCACCGCCGGATTTTCCCTCACTACCTTTGCCAGTGACTTTGGCACTTCGGGTTGTTGCAGCGGCCCCTTTGGCATGGCGGTGACCGGCAATGGCAACGTGCTGGTATCTGCCAATAACACACGCTACGTCTTTTCCAACACCGATGGTCAAACGCCAGGAAGTGCTCTGGCCACGACCTCCAGCAATTCCAGTACCGCTGGATACGCTCGCGCAGGTGGCTTGGCATATGGATGGAACAACAGCCAATTCGTACAATTCAACGATAACGGCACTGTTAATCACATCCTGACCGGAATCAATACCAGCCCTTATCTCGGCATGTGGGGGGCGCCAAATGGGCACATTATCGCTACCACCGGTTCCGGTTTGTTCGATATTGATCCGCTTGCCAATGCCGGTCTCGGTACATTCCGTATTATTACCAATGCTTACTACGGCGATGGTGTTTCCGTATCCCCTGATGGCGCCACCGCCTACCTGGAATATGGCGGTGGAATCCTACCCATCAATATTCTTACTGGTGTGGCTGGTTCATTGATTACCGGGTTCAATTCGCCAGACGGCACCGGCGTCATTATCGGTGGTGCATTCAATGGCAACCTGATCGTCAATAACAATAATGGTGATGTTGATATGTACGACTTCGGTACAGGAATGGTTACCTTGCTGGCCAAGGGCTCTAGCCCATTTGGGACTGACCGTGGAGACTATACCGCTATCGATACCCAAGGTTGTCTGTTCCTGGCCGAAGGAGACCGTGTTGACCGTCTCTGCCTGGCCGGCGCTGGTATTGGCAATCCCATTCCGGAGACTGGCAATAACGTGCCAGAACCAGGTTCGCTGGCCTTGGTCGGTATCGCATTGCTTGGAGTGCTCGCCCGTCGTCGCAAATAAATAACTGCCACCAAGCACACGAAATTCAGCCCCGCTCAGTGCGGGGCTTTTTAATGGAGAGAAAAAGAACTGCCCGGTGCACAAAAAATTGTAGATTTGATGAGCACATTCAAAACACCCGATAACTACGAAGTCAGGAAAGTTTTGAAACGGCTCCGCGGATCAGGCCGACGGCAATGCCTTCGATGGCAAATTCGGCTTCACCCGGCCGAACGACTATCGGCTCGAAGTCCGGATTTTCCGCGATCAACTCGATGAAGCCGTCACGGTGCTGAAGGCGCTTGACCGTGACCTCTTCGTCGATACGGGCGACCACAATCTGGCCATCGCGTGCCTGATTGGTTTTATGTACCGCAAGCAGATCGCCATCGAACATGCCGATGTCGATCATGGATAGCCCACGCACCTTGAGCAGAAAATCGGCCTTGGGCGAAAACATGTTGGCATCGAAGGCGTAACGGCCCTGCACGTTTTCAACGGCCAGAATGGGGGAGCCGGCAGCGACACTGCCGATCAGCGGCAAACCCAGCTGTTCAACCAGTCGAATGCCGCGCGCCGAGCCCGGCTCAAGGACGATGGCGCCCTTCTTGGCCAGCGCCTTGAGGTGATCTTCAGCCGCATTGGGCGAAGCAAAACCGAAGGCGCTGGAGATTTCCATGCGTGTCGGTGGCGCGCCGAGCACTTCCAGCGTGCTTTTGATGAAATCGAGAATTTCCTGCTGACGTGGCGTGAGTTTCATGGCCGGCCCCTGCTAAAAACGGATAACTGTATTTTTGTACAGTCATTGGTTTTTGGCAAGCAGAAAATCTGATCCAGGCAAAATGCGGTGCCTGGATCGCGGCTGTCTAGCTATGGCAGAGCAGCGCCGGATTGTTCATGGCCGCGTCCGTCATTCGCTGCAGGTTCTCGATAACTGCATAACTGGCGCGTTCCATCAGCTCGATGTGCTGCAACATGGCCTCGGCATTGCCTGCCTGTTTTTCCTCGAGCGCAGCGATACCCATCTTGTGCACTTCTATGTGTGGCGTCTCAATTTCACGGTAACCAGCGAGGCGGCTGAAACAATCCTTGCCTTCCCCTTCGTAATACCACTTGCCGAGACGGCAGCTGGTATGCGAAGCCACCTGGCTGGTCTGCAGGTCGATCAGGCCGAACAGGCCCATGTAAATTCTGAACTTGAAAACGAGGTGATCGACCTTGGCCAGTTCAACGAAGCTCTGCAAGGCGCTGCCTGCGATCACTTCTTCCATTTTTCTCGACAAGCCCATCAGCCGCTGCATATCTTCCGTAGCCCGGCTGCCGCGCTGGCTGAAATCGTCGGCTGTGCGCGACAGGATGTCCATGGCATCCTTGGCGGCTGAGGAATTTTTGGTGATGCCGGCAACCAGGCTTTCGATATCGGTTGTTGCTTTTGATGTGCGTTCTGCCAATTTTCTGACTTCGTCGGCGACCACCGCAAATCCACGTCCGGATTCACCTGCCCGGGCCGCTTCGATCGCTGCATTGAGTGCCAGCAGATTGGTCTGGTCGGCAATTTCATGGATCAGCTGGACAATTTTTCGAATTTCGCTGGCCAACAGTGCCAGGCCTTCGACCTCCTTGGCGGTCACTGCGGAATCCTCGGCGAGACGGTGCAAGTTGGAGGCAATCTCCGTTGTTGTCTGGCCACTGGTGATTGAAACCTCTGTTGCCTGAATGGCCTGGTTTTTCTCTTCCTTCAGCGTCGATGCCATCTGACTCAGGCTGGCCTGGGAGCCGCCGAGTGTCTCGCTGAACGAGGCCAGATTGCCGAGAATGCCTTTGAGGGCATCAAACTCCCGCGCTTTCAGGCTGGCAGCATCCTGTTGCGCACTGAGCTCGAGGCGCAATGCCTTGAGTTCGCTGTCAAGAGCTGACTCTCTGGCCTGCGCAGCCTGAAGATCCTGTCTGAGTGCTGCCAGTTGTTTGCCGCCTGAAAAAAACACGGTGGTCCCCTAGGTTATCGTTGGTATGCAGTGCCATTTATTGTACCAAAGGCATTATTTTTATAAGTAATTTCATTACTGATAGTTTGCCGGATAAGAACGAGAGGTGCCAATGACTGCCCGCCCGGCAAATGCTGAGACTTTTCCTAGGTCGGCAGGTCGAAACCCTTGAGTTTGCGGTACATATCGACCGCGTAGGAGTCTGTCATTCCCGCCACAAAATCGGCGACCTGCAGCAGGCGAATGTACGGGTCGGCATCCGGCTCGCCATCGTGGCCAAGGAATTGTGTTGGTAGCAAGTTGAGCAGCATGCGCTCGCGGGTTGTGAAGCGGGCATGCCCTGCCCTTGCCTCGACCGCGTTGGTAAACAGGCCAAGCAAGGCGCCGAGCACCTCGAAACCAGCCGTTTCTATCTCCAGCGCCGGACGGGCGTTGTAGATGGTGTCCTTGGCCAGCTTGAGAATCGCCTGCAAAGGATGGGCGATGGGGGAGCTTTTGAGCAGTTCGTCGTCGAACTTGCCACTCAGGATGGCATCCTCATTTTCCAGAAAGACGGCGGCGGTGCTTTCCAGCAGGCAACCGATCGCCTTGGCACGCAAGTATTCAAGACGCTCCTTGGGGTCGTGCAGGCGATCCAGGCGCCCGCCATTGATGGTGTTGCCAGCCAGGTCGGCGAGCAGGCATTCGGCGTCCTTGTACGGCACGAAACCGAGTCGGGCAGCATCTTCGAGATCGACGATCAGGTAGCAGGTGTCATCGGCGACTTCGACCAGAAATGCGAGCGGATGGCGATGCCAGGCAATATTTGGAATTCGCTCGATTAATCCGGTTGACCGTGCAACATGTCGAAAATTATCGGCATCCTGCTGAAAAAAGCCGAATTTCTTGCCGCTGATGCCATCCAATTCTGCATTGAGGTGCGATGGGCGCGGATATTTGGTAAAGGTGGCCAGCACGGCGCTGCTCAGTTGCAGACCACCGGGATTGGCCGGACTCTGCAAGCGGCTGACGATGCGAAAGCCCTGTGCATTGCCTTCATAGCGCTCGAAGTCGGCTTTTTGGGCGGAGGTGAAATCGTGCCGTTCCAGCAAGTTCGACTGGCGAAACCATTCGCGAATGGCATCTTCACCGGCATGGCCGAAGGGTGGATTGCCGATGTCGTGGGCCAGACAGGCTGCGGCAACGATGGCGCCAAAATCCCCGGATTCGACGTGTTGCAAGCTGTGCCGGGCAATGATTTCACGACCCACCAAGGCGCCCAGCGACCGTCCGACACAACTGACCTCAAGGCTGTGCGTCAGGCGAGTACGGACATAGTCGCTCTTGGATAGCGGGAAAACCTGCGTCTTGTCCTTCATGCGCCGGAAGGCGGAGGTAAAGACGATGCGGTCGTAGTCTTGCTGGAAAGCGGTGCGCTCGGCCGTACCGGGGGCCTGGCCAGCCCCCAGTCGTTCGCTCGACAGCAGTTTTTCCCAGATTTTTCGTTTGCCCATGCTCTTCAGATTCGACGATGCGATGGGCTGCGAGTTTACTCTGCTTCGAGCACGGCCCGCACGTGATCAGGCAAAGGGACTGATTTTCCGGTTTGCGTGTCCATCCAGACCACCTTGGCAGCCCCCTCGGCGTAAATACGATCATCACCCTCGATGCGCATTTCAACGTAAGTCTGGCAACTGGAGCGGCCAATCGCGCCAGCAAAGGTGCGCACCTCGACCGTGCCCGGGTAATTCATCGGAATCAGGAAGGTGCAACTGGCGTTGATGATCACCGGGCCCGCCCCGCCCGGGCGAACGGGTACCGCCATCGCCTCGATCCATTCAACCCGTGCCTGCTCCATGTAGCGGAAATACACAGTGTTATTGACATGCCCGTAGGCATCCATGTCGCCCCAGCGGATGGGCATTTTCGTGATGTGAATCAGCTTTTTCTTGTGTTCCATAAACCTGAATACTAGAGTGGTGTTGATCAATACGTTTCCATACTGTACCGTATTGAAAACAAGCTAACAATAAAATCAGGAGACATCATGGAACGTGAATCCATGGAATTCGACGTCGTCATCGTGGGTGGCGGCCCGGCCGGCTTGGCGGCAGCCATACGCCTCAAACAACTGGCAGCAGAACAAGGTACGGATCTAGGTGTCTGCCTGATCGAGAAAGGCGCCGAGATCGGTGCCCATATTCTTTCAGGTGCGGTCATGGACCCGCGAGCCCTGAATGAACTGCTACCCAACTGGCAGGAAGACGGTGCCCCGCTCAACGCCCCGGTTTCCGAAGACCGTTTCTTTATCCTCACCGAAACCGGCGCAACCAAGATACCCAACAGCCTGCTGCCCAGTTGCTTCCACAACGAAGGCAATCAGGTGGTTTCGTTGGGCAATGTCTGCCGCTGGCTCGGCGAGCAGGCCGAAGCGCTGGGGGTGGAGATATATCCGGGATTCGCCGGAGCCGAAGTGTTGTTCGATGAGAACGGTGCCGTCAAAGGCGTCGCTACCGGTGACATGGGCCGCCTGCATGACGGTTCGGAGGGACCAAATTTCCAGCTCGGCATGGAACTGCACGGGAAATATACATTCTTCGCCGAGGGCTGCCGCGGCCATCTCGGCAAGCAACTCGAAGCCAAATTCAATCTGCGTGACGGTGTTGACCCGCAAACCTATGGCATTGGCCTCAAGGAACTGTGGGAAATCCAGCCTGATAAGCATCAGCTTGGCCTCGTTATTCACAGCGGCGGCTGGCCGATGCAGCCGGATACCTATGGCGGCGGCTTTCTCTACCATCTGGAAAACAACCAGATCGCCGTCGGTTTCGTCGTCGGCCTCGGCTACAGCAACCCGCATCTGTCGCCCTATGAAGAATTCCAGCGCTTCAAGACGCATCCTGAAATCCGCAAGTTCCTCGAAGGTGGCAAGCGTATTGCCTATGGCGCCCGCGCGCTGACGGCTGGCGGCCTGCAATCTTTGCCCAAGCTGACTTTCCCCGGTGGTGTATTGATCGGTGACGATGCCGGCTTTCTGAATGCTGCCCGCATCAAGGGCTCGCACTGTGCCATCAAGACTGGCTCGCTGGCGGCGGAAGCCTGCTTCGAGGCGCTGGCCAGCGAACGTCAGCGTGATGAACTGATAGCCTATCCTGAATTGTTTAAAAACAGCTGGTTATACGATGAACTTCATAAATCACGTAACTTCAAACCATGGATGAACAAGGGCTTGATGCTGGGCTCGATCATGTTTGGCATTGATCAAGTGGTATTGCGCGGCAAAGCGCCATGGACCCTGCATAATCGCAAGCCTGATCACGCAAAACTCAAACCGGCTGCGGCGTGCGAACCGATCACTTATCCGAAACCGGATGGGGTGATTACCTTTGATCGTCTTTCGTCAGTCTTCCTGTCCAGCACCAATCATGAGGAAGATCAGCCATGTCATTTGCAATTGAAGGATGACAGTGTGCCGATCAGTGTCAATCTGGCCACATACGATGCTCCCGAGCAGCGTTTCTGCCCGGCTGGCGTCTATGAAATCCTGCGCGATGAAAATGGCGGAAACCCCCGCCTGCAGATCAATGCACAGAATTGTGTGCATTGCAAAACCTGCGATATCAAGGATCCGACACAGAACATCAACTGGGTTGTTCCACAAGGCGGCGAAGGCCCGACTTACCCGAATATGTAAGCCTGAATTGGAAACGGTGTTCGCATGCCGCGAATCACTGTTTCCCGGTTTATAATCTTGCGGCTAAACCCCTTAGGGAGAACATCAAATGGGCTTTCTCGCCGACAAGAAAATTCTGATCACCGGTCTGCTGTCCAAGCATTCCATTGCCTATGGCATTGCCAAGGCGTGTCACCGTGAAGGTGCGCAACTCGCTTTTACCTACCAGACTGAGCGTTTCGAAGACCGCATCAAGAAGTTTGCTGCTGAGTTTGGCAGCGACATCACGATTCCGGTCGATGTCAGCAGCGATGAACAAATTGAAAATCTGTTCGTCGAGCTGGCCAAGCGCTGGGACGGCCTGGATGGGCTGGTGCATTCCATTGCCTACGCCCCGACCGAAGCCATCGAAGGCGACTTCCTGAACGGGATTTCCCGTGATGCCTTCCGCATCGCCCACGAAATTTCATCATACAGCTACCCGGCGCTGGTCAAGGCTGCTCGCCCGATGATGCAGGGTCGCAAGAGCTCCGCGCTGGCCCTCTCCTACCTCGGCGCCGAGCGCACCATGCCGAACTACAACACCATGGGTCTGGCCAAGGCCAGCCTCGAAGCGGCCACCCGCTATCTGGCTTTCTGCCTGGGCCCTGAAGGCATCCGTGCCAACGCGATTTCTGCCGGTCCGATCAAAACGCTGGCTGCTTCAGGCATTGGCAATTTCGGCAAACTGCTCGCCTACAATTCGCACAATGCACCGTTGCGTCGTAACGTGACGATTGATGAAGTCGGTAATGCGGCCGCCTTCATGCTTTCTGATCTGGCCAGCGGTATCACCGGCGAAATCATGTATGTCGATGGTGGCATGAACACCACAGCACTGGGTAACGCCGACCCGCTGCCGGCTTGACATTATGATAGCGGCCGAAACAGCCTTCGGCAGCAACGGAAACCGGGACTGAACGCGCTGTCCCGGTCAACCCGAAAAAATGGCCAAAACGCCGACATGGTTTAATCCTGTCGGCGTTTTTCGTTGGCACTTGCCCTGCACCGGCTCCTTAAAAACTGGGCAATAAAAAAGCGGGTTGTGACCCGCTTTTTCGTATAAGTATTGTGATTACTTTTCTGCTGCGTCCAGCGCGGCCTGATTCACTTCGACCTTATAGCGAGTACGCAGCGCCGCCAGATAGAGCTGAATGTCTTCCTGCGCGGCCATATTGCCGAGTTGTTTCAGCATGCCCAGCTTGCGTGCATCGTCCAGCTTGTCGCCGGCTTCAACCTTGATCAGCTTGTACAGTGCGTAGCCGGTTCCTGGCAATTCCACGCCGGTATAGGACGGCAGCTTGCCGGTATCCATGCGGAACACGGACTGAGCAGCAGTCGGCGGCAATTGACTGGCATCCATGCGGGAGACTGTTTTGGCGCTGCCCCAGGTCAGCTTGTCGTCGCCTTTTTTCAAGGCTTCCAGTCGCGCTTCGCCATCCTTGCTGGCCAGAACTTGCGCTTCCTTGTGCTTGAGCAGGTTTTCGATGCTGCTCTTGACACTGTCGAAGGGCTGCAATGCCTTCGGCTTGTACTCGGCAATGCGCGCCGCAACCAGCGTGTTCGGCGCGATTTCGACGGCCTCGGTGTTGCGCTTGTTCTTCACGGCTTCATCGGAGAACAGGGCCGCGAGGATTTTTTCATTGCCCATGGTGCCGTTGGCCGGATTGGCCTGGCGGCCGAGCCAGTCGGTGTGCTGGATGGTCAGCTTGAACTTGTCGGCGACTGGCTTGAGACTGTCTGATTGCTCATAAACCATATTGCTGAAGGCTTCGGCTGCTTCGGCAAATTTGCGAGAGCCGGCCGATTTTTTCAATTCGGCCTCGATTTCGCTGCGGACATCGGCCAGCGGCTTCTCCTTGGCGGCGTGAATGCCGGTCAGCTTGATGATGTGAAAGCCGAAATCCGACTCGACAACACCTGAAATTTCGCCTTCCTTGAGGCTCTGGGCAGCATCTTCAAAGGATTTGACCATCGTGCCACGGCCGAAGTAACCGAGGTCGCCCCCCTTGGAGGCCGAGCCGGGATCGTCGGAGTTCTTTTTGGCCAGCTCAGCGAAAGCCGTTGGGGTTTTGCGAATTTCCGCGAGCAGTGCTTCTGCCTTGGTCTTGGCCTTGTCCTTGCCCAGCTTTTCGCTGGCGATCAGGATGTGACTGGCGCGGCGCTCTTCGGGCTGCACGTAGCGATCCTTGTGGCTGTCGTACCATGACTTGATTTCGGCATCGGTGACAGCCAGTTGTGCGGCGATGGCGTCCATGGACAACACGACATAGTCGGCCTTGGCCTGCTCCGGCGTTTCGAATTGCTTGGCGTTCGCGTCGTAGAATTTCTTGCTGGCGTCGTCAGCCAGTTTGACCTTGCCGAGATAGCCGTCAAGCGAGAGGCGGTATTCCGCAACATCACGTTTTTCGGTTTGCAGGGCCAGCAGGCGATCTGCAACGGTACGCGCAACCAGGCCGGATTGGCCGATAGCGCCGGCCAATTGCTGCAAGGTCAGATCCTGACGCAGTTGGGCCTCGAATCCTGCTGGCGACATCCCCTGGGCACGCAAGGCAGCTTCGTAGCGTTCGCTGGAGAATTTGCCGTCCACCTTGAAGGTATCAATGCCGCTGATGGCCTGCCGGATGGCCTCGTTGCTCGCAACCATGTGTTTCTTGCGCGCTTCGACAAGCAACAGGCGCTGATTAATCAGATCATCAAGAATGGCTTTGCGCGCTTCAGGATTTTCCAGCATCTTGGGGTCAAATTTATCGCCCAGTTGCGTACGCAGGCGATCCTGCTGTTCGCGCAGGGTCTGCTGGAACTGCTGCTGGGTAATTTTCATGTCGCCGATGCTGGCGACGTCGCCGCCCGAGCCAGCGTTGCGCATGTAGGAGTCAACGCCGAAAAAGGCAAACGGCAAGGTGATCAACGCCAGAAAGACCTGGACGATTCGTTTGTTGTTGCGGACTGCGTCGAACATGAGGAGAAAAATCCTTCCAATGCGTTCAAAAAGGCAACGGCTGCTTGCCCAAAAGGCCGAATGATACCGTAATTTGCAGCGCTTCCCTTGGCTTAAGGGCTGGAAAAGATCTTGCCGGAACGCCGTACGGCATCGTTTATTTCGGGGGGTGCGGGTTACCGCAATTGGGGCGCGGGCAATTCTGGTACATGTCGCTCGCCGATACCAGTTCGTCCGGCACACAGGTCAGATTGTCTATGCAGGTCGCTGTAGATGTGGTCCTCGATGCCCGCTACACCCCGCGCTGCGGTCAACCGGGGAAAATCCCGTTTTCTCGCATCCGGCATCACGCAGCCCAGCGGCTTGCTGTCATTCGAAACCATCCGGCAGGCTGTGATGCTGCGGTTTCGCGTCGCCAGGTTCAGCATGTCGAGCACGATGCCGGTGCGTGGGTCGATGGGGATTTCCAGCCCAAGGCTTTGGAGCAATGTGCGTCAGTTGATCCAATCAATCGAACAGATCCGGTTCCATCGGCACAAGATTATCGCGCTTGACGGTCAGGCGAACCGGCACGCCCTGCTTGCCGATGGCTTCAACCACCATCCGCCCGGCCGATGCTTCGGCCACCACGCGAACATTGCGTATCGACTGGCGCGTACGGCCACGATAGGTCACCAGCAGGCCGGCAGGCGGAAACCAGGCGGATTTTGCGCGCGACATGGAGGGCCTCTCGTAGATCACCAATGCGCCAAGCCTACCCCGTAAAAAATATTTTACGAACACTGTACATACATACAGCTTTCGGCTATTCTGCAGTCGAACGCAATACACTGTATATCCAAACAGTTATTAATCACTCGAAGGAGTCGCCATCATGAAACGTTTGCAACAGTGGTTTGATCTGATCGCCGGCATTTCTCATGAAGAGCAAGCTCGCCTCGAGCGTGCACGGGAGATTTTCTGCGCGAGCAGCACCGACGTCGATGCGCTGCAGACCCCGGCTTGTTGGCGGCGGCGTGCCCGCGTCGTGCGCTCATAAATATCTTGCCAACTGAACGTTGGTTTTTGGCGGTTTTTTCCGGTTGACCGCAGAATTCATATCAATCGGCCGCCAAAAGCACGCAGCCCCCCTTGCCCATAAACGCTCCTGCGGCATAATTCGGTCTACGGCAAGCAACGGCAATCAAGCCGCCAGCCATCAGATATATCCGGAGAACTGCCCATGAAGCGTATCGACATCGACAGCGCCATACGCTTGCACACGCAATGGCGCCGCCAGTTCCTGAATGCTTTTGCCGGCGGTGACTACGCTGACATGCCGCTATCGGAACATCGCGGCTGCATGCTGGCCAAACTGCTGAAAGAGGCACAGGATATCGATCGCCAATCCGCTGATTTTTGCCAGCTGGTCGCCATTCACGACCATTTCCATACGCTGGCGAACGAGATCATTGATCTCAGCAATAACGGCCTCGCCGATTCCGCTGACCTGCTGCTTCCTGAGCTTAACGAGGCCTCGCATCAGCTGGTTGGCCAACTTGACAGACTGCGGCTGGCTAAAGTCTGACACGTTGTCGGCGAATCAGCGCTTAGCGGCCTGTCCTGCGGTCAACCGGAAAAAAGTCTGAAAATCGAAATTCTCCAGATTGAAGCACAATAAAAAGGGACGCCGCGGCGTCCCTTTTTTCGAACCATAAAATCCGATCAACCGACCCAGCGCCGCGCGTTGCGGAACATGCGCATCCATGGTGAATCCTCACCCCAGTTTTCCGGGTGCCAGGACATCTGGACCGTGCGGAAGACGCGTTCCGGGTGCGGCATCATGATCGTGAAGCGGCCGTCGGTCGTCGTCACGGCGGTCAGGCCATTCGGTGAACCGTTCGGGTTGTAGGGATAGACTTCGGTCGGCTGGCCCTTGTTGTCGACATAACGGACAGCAGACAGTACCTTACCCTGATCGTCCGAGTTGTCGAACACGGCCCTGCCCTCGCCGTGCGACACGACGATGGGCACCTGCGAACCTTCCATGCCGGCAAAGAAAATCGACGGCGACTCGAGGATTTCGGTCATCACGAAACGCGCTTCGAATTGTTCAACCTGATTGCGTCGGAAAGCCGGCCAATGCTCGGCGCCGGGAATGATGGACTTGAGCGCACTCATCATCTGGCAGCCGTTGCAGACGCCGAGGGCAAAGGTGTCGGCCCGCTTGAAGAAGGCGGCGAATTCATCGCGACATCCGTCGTGCATCAGGATGGTCCGCGCCCAGCCCAGGCCGGCACCGAGCACGTCGCCATATGAGAAACCACCACAGGCGACCAGACCCTTGAAGTCCTTGAGGCTGACGCGGCCAGCCAGAATGTCGCTCATATGCACGTCGACCGAAGCAAAGCCAGCCTTGTCGAAGGCGGCGGCCATTTCGTAATGGCTGTTGACGCCCTGCTCGCGCAGGATGGCGACGCGCGGCCGGCCGCTGACTTGCGTATAAACCGGTGTGAAATCATCCTGCGGATCAAACGTGAGCTTCGGCGTCAGGCCAGGATCGGTAACGTCGAGGATGCGATCGAATTCTTGTTGCGCACAACTCGGGTTGTCGCGCATGGCCTGCATCTGGTAGCTGGTCTCGGACCAGGCACGCTGCAGGTCGACGCGCTTTTCGCGCAGCACGCGCTTGGCGTTGCGGGTAACGCGGATTTCGTCCCACTCGTTCATGGTGCCGACGAAGTGATACGGCACACGCAGGGCGCGCAGGATCGGCGTGACTTTTTCGCGGTCGGCGCGGCGGATCTGGATCAGGGCGCCGAGTTCTTCGTTGAACAGGGCACGCACGATGTTCTCGAAATCGCGACCAGCCAGCAGGTTGGTCAGTTTCTCGGAGCCATCGACATCGCCGGCGCCGGCGTCGTAGCAGAGGCCGTCGAGATCGAGGGACACGCCGCGGCGCGTGGCGAAGGCCATTTCGCAGGCCGCCACGAACAGGCCGCCATCGGAACGGTCGTGGTAGGCGAGCAGCAGGCCGTCACGGTTGAGTTTCTGCACGGCATCGAACAGGCCTTTCAGCTTGGCCGGCTCATCGACATCCGGCGCATCGCTGCCCGTGGCGTTGTAGACCTGTGCCAGACAGGAACCGCCGAGGCGGTTCTGGCCGAGTTCGAGCAGCAGCAGTTCGGTTTCGCCCTGATCGACGGCCAGTTGCGGCGTTTTCGTCTTGCGCACGTCGTCGACCGCAGCAAACGAGGTAACGACCAGTGACAGCGGCGACACGACCTGTTTCTTGACGCCGCCATCTTCCCAAGCGGTACGCATCGACAGCGAATCCTTGCCGACCGGGATCGACACGCCAATCGCCTTGCACAGATCCGAAACAGCCTCGACGGTGTCGAACAGGCGGGCATCTTCACCAGCGACGCCGCACGGCGCCATCCAGTTGGCCGACAGCTTGACCTTGGCCAGTGCGCCGACATCGGCGGCAGCCAGGTTGGTCAGCGCTTCGCCGATCGCCATGCGGCCGGAAGCCGGCGCGTCGAACACGGCGAGCGGTGTCCGTTCGCCCATGGCGAAGGCTTCACCAAGATAACCCTGATAACCCATGGTTGTGACGGCAACGTCAGCCACCGGCACCTGCCACGGGCCGACCATCTGATCGCGGGCGGTCATGCCGCCGACCGAGCGGTCGCCGATGGAGATCAGGAAGGTCTTGTCGGCGATGGTTGGCAGACGCATCAGGCGATAGGCGGCGTCCTTGAGTTCGATGGCGGTCGCGTCGAAGGAAACGAAAGTTTCCGGCTCATGCTTGACGTCGCGCGTCATGCGCGGCGGCTTGCCGAGCAGCGCTTCCATTTCCATGTCCACCGGATTGACGCCGAAATGGGCGTCGGTCACCGTCAGATGGCCGTCGCCGGTCGCTTCGCCAACCACGGCAAACGGGCAGCGCTCGCGCTCGCACATGGACTGGAATTCGGCGATGCGGTTCGGCGGAATGGCCAGCACGTAACGTTCCTGCGATTCGTTGGACCAGATTTCGGCCGGCGACATGCCCGGCTCTTCGGTCGGCACCTTGCGCAGGTCAAAAATGGCGCCAACGCCGCCCGAATGGGCCAGTTCCGGCAGGGCGTTGGAGACGCCGCCGGCACCGACGTCGTGCACCGACAGAATTGGATTGTTGGCGCCCATCTGCCAGCAACGGTCGATGACTTCCTGCGCCCGGCGCTGGATTTCCGGGTTGCCGCGCTGGACGGAAGCGAAATCGAGGTCTTCGGCATTGGAACCGGCCGTCATAGACGAAGCGGCACCGCCGCCCAGACCGATCAACATGCCGGGGCCGCCAAGCTGGATGAATTTCGTGCCGACCGGGAAGGTCTCTTCCTTGAACGACTGCTCGGCCTGGATGCTGCCCAGGCCGCCGGCGATCATGATCGGCTTGTGGTAGCCGCGCACCGTGCCGGCGACATCCTGCTCATAGGTGCGGAAATAGCCGGTCAGGTTCGGCCGGCCGAATTCGTTGTTGAAGGCGGCGGCACCGATCGGGCCTTCGAGCATGATGTCGAGGGCCGAGGCGATGCGCGACGGACGGCCATAGGCGTGTTCCCAGGGCTGCGGCGCATCGGGCAGATTGAGGTTGGAAACCGAGAAACCGCAAAGGCCTGCCTTCGGCTTGGAGCCCTTGCCGGTGGCGCCTTCGTCACGGATTTCGCCGCCGGAACCGGTGGAAGCACCGGGGAACGGCGAAATGGCGGTCGGGTGGTTGTGCGTCTCGACCTTGGTCAGGATGTGGGTCAGCTCTTCCTTGTAGCTGTAGCCGCGGTCGGCATCCGGGTAGAAGCGCTGGATGGTCGCGCCTTCGATGATCGAGGCGTTGTCGGCGTAGGCCATGATCGTGCCTTGCGGGGCGGCAGCATGGGTTTCGCGAATCATGCCGAACAGCGTCTTGTCCCTGGCCTGGCCGTCGATCACCCAGGAGGCGTTGAAAATCTTGTGGCGGCAGTGTTCGGAATTGGCCTGGGCGAACATCATCAGTTCGACGTCGGTCGGGTTGCGGCCGGCGGTTGTGAAGATGTCGAGCAGGTAATCGATTTCGTCATCAGACAGCGCCAGGCCAAGCGAGCCATTGGCGGCGACCAGTGCAGCCTTGCCGCCAGCCAGTACATCGACGGTATTGAGCGGCTTCGGTGCGAAGTGGCGGAACAGTTCGCCGGCGGCGTCGAAGCCGGGCAGTACGGATTCGGTCATGCGGTCGTGCAGCAGGCTGGACGTGATCTTCCTTTCATCTGCGGTCAGGGCGCGGCTACCCTTGACCACAATGTGGAAGGCGACGACACGCTCGATGCGCTCAATGGCGTCGAGGTCGCAATTCCAGGCAATGTCGGTGGCCTTCGACGACCACGGTGAAATGGTGCCGATCCGTGGCGCAACCAGAAACAACTCGCCAGGGTCGGCACTGGCCTTCTTTTCTTCGAGCAGCGTCGCCAGTTTGGCGCGCTCGTCGGCAGTCAGGGGGCGCTTTTGCGCCACAACATGCCAGTAATCGGCCACCACCGACTCAATATCCGAGACAGCCGCCACCAGGCGGGCTTGCAGGCGTTGCAGACGGAAGGCGGAAAAGGCGGCGTCGCCCTTGAGGCAAAGAATATCGGCCATTGGAGAGTGGTTTCAGGTTAGGCGGAGAGGCCGGCATTATACCTGAGCCCGGGAAGGCGCCGGGGTCCAGGGGAGAACTTGCTATACGGACTGCCCGGCGATCAGGATTGACAAGCGCCGCAGCGCTGATTCGATCATTGCCCTGCCTGCACGGCAGTAAAGCAACTAGGGCAGTCGGCCGGTATGGGCAATCACTAGGCAAATGGCACAAACACGACTATTTATGGAAATTTTACGGTCAACCCGAAAAACAGGCAAAAAACCGAATTTTTAATGTTTCTTGATTGCTGATCGAAGAACCCGTGAAAAATTTGGTAGTCAGCACGACAGCGTGGTCGATACCATTTAGTCTGCATAACCCAATGGACAATCCTGCCAGATGGCACCGACCAATACCACCTTGAATCCTGAGACCACCATCAAGATCATGCAAAGTTCGTTGGCCGTCCAGAGCCACTTTCAGCTATTGCTATGGCTGCAAGGAACATTCCAGGAGGCCATTCCGCATGACATGCTGATCTCGTTCAGCGGGACTGTGGGGGGCGAGCCCTATCACTACGAGATCGTGTCGGCGACCCCAGGATTACGGACGGCCAAAATTCCTCATGGCCGGTTCAGCGAATTCAGAAACGGCTTTTACCAACACTGGAAAACTGGCGGCGAAAGCGTCACTGCAGCCACGATGCCGGAAGGTTGTGGTATCAATATGGAAGCATCTGCGCTTCAAGCTGAATTACGATCAATGAAACACGTTTTATTCCATGCAATTCCTGATGCGCGTATTAACGTCGACCACCTGTATATCCTGCTGCGCCGCACGGGCAGTTTTACCGATCGGGAAAGAAAATGCTTCGAGCTGCTGCTGCCGCACGTTGATGCCGCCATGCGAAAAATTGACGGCTTGCCGGTCATTCAGCCGGAACATATTGCAGCACCCGGCGTGCTGAGTTCGCTGGTCAAATCCGGCTTGAGCGAACGCGAAATCGAGATTCTCGAATGGGTTCGCAATGGCAAGACCAATATCGAAATCGGGATGATTCTTCATATCAGCGCCAACACGGTAAAAAATCATTTGCAGCGGATTTTCCGGAAAATAAACGTCAGCAATCGCGCCCAGGCCGTCGGCAAGCTGAAGGAGGTTGAGTCTGGCGACGCTCCGGAATCTGCCTTTGCCTAATCCCGACAGACGTAGATCGCCAGACACAGCGCCAAGCCGACGATATACAGCATTGCTGTCCCTGATATTGCGTAGGGATAGAACATCAGCGCCACCCCCATCCATTTGACCTTGGCGAGCGACATCCGCTTGCCGTAGCGATAGGCAGCAAAGCCAATCAGCCCGAAGACAATGGCGCCGATCAGATAAGCCGGGGTTGGCATTGCAAGGCCAAGGCCGGACAGCGAATTCAGTTCATCCATGGCGCTTCCCCGGTTGCCTCTTCACCCAATACTGAAATTCGTCCTCGTAAACCTCAACATCCAGCTCCATGACCCGAGCTTGCAAACGCGCTTGTGCGTCGGCCACGGCCTTGTTGTAAACAACGGGTGCGATTTCCTTGAGGAAGAAGCCCAGCAAAGCCCCGGCATCCAGATTGCCGATTTCCTCCGCCAGATTTTCGGAAAAGTAGCGCTGGATGGACGCAATGGCGGCCTTGCTGGATTCGGGAGAAATTTCAATGGTCATGGCAGGGAGTGTCGATGTCGGCAAGTTAGCAGTGTAGAGGCAAGTCGCAATCTTATGAATTTTCCGTACATAAGTACGCTAGCGCACAGAACAGCCGATCCATCACGTGGAAGATAAGAATCACGACATGCGACTGAACAATCGCCAATCCCGATCAGACATTCGGTTCTTGATCTTGTCGTAATGCAAATATTGACCACTTGTAAAAACGATAGGATCCGATGAATTCCAGACTTGCCCCCAGCTGCCTCGTCGCTGCTGCACCGTTGCTCCCCGCTGCTGGCCATGGCGCCGATTCCGTCCGCTCGTCAGCGACTGCCTATGTCAACAATGCCGTGATCCCCACCAAAATCAATGATGAACAGGCTGTCGAAAGCTTGTCCAGTCTTGAGCAGTTCAGCGTCGAAACCGACAACAAGGGCATCATCGCCTTGAGAGGTACGGTCAACAGCAAAAATGTGGCAGAAAAAGTTGTTGCCATCGCGAGATCTGTCAACGGCGTGATTTCAGCTGAAAATCACCTTGAAATTGTTGCCAAAATAAATGGGACGACATCATGATTCGCATTGAACTGCAGGTCGACCTGAACTATGAAATTGACGCCGGCGGCGCAGATTTCGCGTTTAATGTACACGCGGCCAATACACCGAACCAGACTATTTCCGCCGAACAGCTGACGCTGAACCAGCCGCTCCTGCAACGGATGTATACCGATCCTGCGACCGGCAATCGTTATATGTACGTCCATGCAGAACCCGGCGACTTGAGGCTGTCATACTCGGCGACCATCGATCTCATGCATCACTTTGTGGATCCGGCGCAGATTGCCGAAATACCCATAAGAGATCTCCCGCCCGAGGTCATGGGTTACATCTTTCCCAGCCGCTATTGCCAGTCAGACCGCTTGATCAAGCTGGCGAGCAGCGAGTTCGGTGCCCTGCCCCAAGGCTACGGTCGAGTTCTGGCGATTCGGGACTGGGTCCAGCAGCGGGTTACATTTACCGCGAACAGTTCAAATTCAAATACGTCGGCAGTCGATACCCTGATTGAACAGGTCGGCGTCTGTCGTGATTTCGCGCATCTGATGATTGCCCTGTGCCGGGCCGTCAATATTCCGGCACGTTTCACCACCGGTACCGACTATGGTGCCGATCCTGCGCTGGGTCCTTCCGATTTTCACGCCTATGTCGAGGTGTATCTAGGCAATCGCTGGTACATCTTCGACGCTTCCGGCACGGGTATCCCGATGGGCTTTGTACGTTTTGGGACCGGACGCGACGCGGCTGACGTGGCGTTTGCCACTATTTTCGGTGGCGTCAGAACGCACGCTGCGGTAATCCGTGCATTGGTCATTCTGGATGCGGCCAGCGGCATGGTGATGCCCTACCATTGTCCGGAAGCCCTATCGACCGACAGCGGTCCAGCCAGCGCGCTGGTGGCCTGAGGCAGATGAATCCGCTTGGCCGCGCCGCCTAATGCGCGGAAGTCAGGTGGTCAGGTTGATCAGCACTGAAAGTTGCTCAGCGAGTGGCTTGCGCAAGGGAGGAATCGGCGCTGCGCTGATCCTCCGTTGCCACTTGGCGCCAGAATTGCCCACTGTTTATTTTTGACGGAACGGCAGCAATCGCGCGTACTCGGCTTTAACCACCGCATAGCATTCACAGGATCGCTCTTCTAGCTGGGGACGGTCCACTACGTTGATACGACCACGATGACGGGTGATTATTCCATTTTTTTGTAACAGTCCGGCAATTTGAGTCACGCTCTCGCGGCGGACCCCCAGCAATTTTCCAATCATCTCTTGCGTTATCACAATTTCGTTGCTGTTCAATCTATCCATCGTCATCAATAACCATCGGCACACCTGTTGTTCCAGCGAATGGTGCTGATTACAGACGGCCATTTGCGATGTCTGACAAATCATCGCCTGTGTGAAAAGCAGCGCGATATGCTGCAGTTGCCCACCTAACGCAAACTCTCGCTTCATCACTTTGCGGCTAAGTCGATAAGCTTGTCCCGCGCTCTGTACCTCGGTACTGCTTGGCATGCTCTCGCCGCCCATGAAAATCGAAATACCAACCAAGCCTTCATTGCCGACCAATGCCGTTTCGCTCGAAGAGCCGTCTTCCAGGGTGTAGATCAGCGAGACAATACCGGCGATGGGAAAGTGCAGAAAATTGACATGGTCACCAGACTCGGACATCGTCCATTGCAATGGCATTTCTACCAATATAAGTTCAGGTAACAAGCGTGCGTAATCCTTGGCAGGCAGGCTTGCAAGAATATGGTTTTGCTTGGGGTCTGGCGTCGACACGGGTCCATGTATATTTTTCGACATATTGAGTTTCTTCGGGAATGAATATTATTTTTCGGAGGAGCATCGTCGCACGATAAAGTCCCTGAGGGGTCGAGTCGGTGCGATAGCACACGCAGACGTCAAACGGAAAAAAGCCCCATCCACCATGGATGAGGCTTCAGTCTGGCACATGATTGCCGGGCCATTCAGTCGGTTATTTTGACCTGAGTACCGAAATAATACGCATGGACCGTCTACGCCAAGGCCGGATTTGCCATGGTCGGCCAGTTAGCTGGTCAAACCAATGACAAATCAGCAAGGGCAGACAGTCATTACCGCCAGTCATTTGTCCGGAACATGCTGCCGGTTTATTTGCCCTTGGTCGCATCCTTCAAGTCTTGCTTGAGATCGCCATAGGCCGATTGAATTTTTCCGCCGGAATTCTGAATCTTGCCTTCCGTTTCCAGGTCTTTGTTACCGACAACTTTGCCGGTGATTTCCTTGACTTTACCGGTGGCTTCTTCGACGAGACCCTTGACTTGATCCTTGTTCATGGTGTGCTCCTTTTCATGGTTGGGTAGGAAGCGCCGAACCTTCCGGTCCTGAGCTCACTGCAGCAAGATTAGGCTAGAAAGCTGTCGCGCTCTGTACGCTGGCACGCACCCGGATACATGAATCGGGTCTGGCGACTTCTTTGTTTGACGATGGCGTAGAAATAGTCCAGACCCCGCGCATCTGGGCAGTCTAGCGATCGTCGCTGGAGGGAGTTGAAGCCGCTCCCATCATCGTGCACTCGCTTGTCCGCAAAAATCACAAAGTCGAACTGCCGGGCGGACATTTTGATTTCGGGCAAAATTTCCGGTTGACCGCAAGCATGGTGCGCGGGTGGCTGCAGCGGCCATTCAGGCCGAAAAGCCTGTCCAAGCTGCCACGACACAGGGATTTCGCCCGCCATAGTCAGTATACTGACCGGACACTGTCTGCCGGAGATCCGCATGGAAACGCAATCCGACCAGTACGTCCTCGCGCTCGACCAGGGTACGACCAGCGCCCGCGCCATTCTCTTTGGCCGCCTGGGCGACATCCACGGCATCGCGCAACAGGAAATCACCCAGTATTATCCGCAGCCCGGATGGGTCGAACACGATGCCCATGAAATCTGGCTGGCGCAGCTGGCCGTAGCGCGCCAGGTGCTTCGCGACAGTGGCGTTGCTGCGACGCAGATTGCTGCGGTCGGCATCACCAACCAGCGCGAGACCACCGTGCTTTGGGATAAGGCAACCGGTGAACCGCTGCATCGCGCCATCGTCTGGCAGGACCGGCGCACCGCCGACATTTGCGAGTCTTTGACGGCAGCCGGCCATGCCGAACTGTTTCGCCAACGCACCGGCCTCGTACTCGATGCCTATTTTTCCGGCACCAAACTCAAATGGCTGCTCGACCACATACCCGGTAGCCGTGCCCGGGCAGCGCGTGGCGAACTCGCTTTCGGCACCATCGACAGCTGGCTGGCCTGGCAGCTCTCCAGCGGTCGCGACCATGTCACCGATCCTGCCAATGCCTCGCGAACGATGCTGTTCGACATTCACCGCGGTTGCTGGGATGAGGAATTGCTGGCGCTGCTCGATATTCCCCCGGCCCTGCTGCCGCGGCTGGTCGACAACAGTGGCGACATCGCAACAGTGGACGCCGAATGGCTGGGCGCGGCCATCCCGCTCAGTGGCATGGCCGGCGACCAGCAGGCCGCTACCTTCGGGCAGGCCTGTCTCGAGCATGGCATGGCCAAGAACACCTACGGTACCGGCTGTTTTCTGCTGATGAATACCGGCTCGCAGCCGATGGCCTCGAGCCACCGTCTGCTCACCACCGTCGGCTGGCAGCGGCAGAACAGGACAACCTACCTGCTCGAAGGCAGCGTCTTCATGGGCGGCGCCACCGTGCAATGGTTGCGCGACGGCCTCGGGCTGATTGCCAGCGCCAGCGAGGTCGAACTTCTGGCCGCCAGCATGCCGGATAACGGTGGGGTCTATCTCGTCCCGGCGCACACCGGCCTTGGCGCACCCTATTGGGACCCATTCGCCCGTGGCGCATTGTTTGGCATGACGCGAGGCACTACCCGCGCTCACATTGCGCGCGCTGCGCTTGAAGCCATCGCCTTCCAGAGTGCCGACGTGCTGCTGGCCATGGAAAAGGATGCCGGCCACGGTCTGCGCGAATTGCGTGTAGACGGCGGTGCGGCCAACAATGACCTGCTGATGCAATTTCAGGCCGACCTGCTCGGTGTGCCGGTGGTCCGGCCGCAAGTCACCGAAACCACCGCGCTCGGCGCGGCCTATCTGGCCGGACTGGCGGTTGGCTTCTGGCAGGACGAGGCCGAACTGACCTCGCTCTGGCAAGCCGAACGTCGTTTTGAACCCGCCATGAGCGACGACCATCGCGCCACACTGTTCGCGCATTGGCACCGCGCCATCGAACGAACACTGGGCTGGGCAAAAGACCAATGACCCATACCCCGGCCAGCCGCGCTGATCACGTCGGCACCCTGCGCGAATCCCGCCCATGGGACGTACTGATCATTGGCGGCGGCGCCAGCGGTCTGGGCGCAGCGGTCGATGCCGCCGCCCGCGGCTACCGAACCCTGCTCGTTGAAGCTCGTGACTTTGCCTCAGGCACGTCGTCGTGCAGCACCAAGCTGATCCACGGCGGCGTGCGCTATCTGCGCCAGGGCGATATCACCATGGTCCGCAATGCCCTGCATGAACGCACCTGCCTGCTCAACAATGCGCCGCATCTGGTGCATCCGCTGGCTTTCATCATTCCGGCCTGGCGCACCGTCGACCGCATCATGTACGCCGCCGGCCTCACGCTGTATGACCTGCTGTCTGGCGGGCATGCGCTGGAAGCTTCGCGCAGTCTCACTCGGCAAGAGGTCATGTCCGCCCTGCCCGGCCTGCGCCACGCCGGCTTGTGCGGTGGCATCCGATACTGGGATGGTCAGTTCGACGATGCCCGGCTTGCCATCACGCTGATGCGCACCGCCCGCGACCTCGGCGCGACCTGCCTCAACTATCTGCCGGTGACCCGCCTGCTGAAGACGGGCAATCGCATCACCGGCGCCCTGTTGCGCGATGCCGAAAGCGGCGAAGAATTCGACATCACTGCCCGCGCCATCATCAATGCCACCGGCGTGCACGCCGACAGCCTGCGCCGGTTGGACGAACCCGATGCACCGCCCCTGCTCACGCCCAGCCAGGGCATCCACCTGGTCGTCGATGCCGAATTTCTGCCCGGCCAGCAGGCGCTGATGGTGCCCAAGACTGACGATGGCCGCGTCATGTTTGCCATTCCGTGGCAGGGCAAGGTTCTGCTCGGCACCACCGACACGCCGCGTCCCGGGTTGCAGCAACTTGACGACCCGCAGCCGCTGGCCGATGAAATCGACTTCCTGTTGCGCACCGCGGCCAGCGTGCTGACTCGGCCACCGACCCGGGCTGATATCCGCAGCGCTTTCGCCGGCTTGCGCCCGCTCATTCATCCCGAGCATGACGACCAGAAAAATACGGCCGCCCTGTCACGCGAACATGCCATTCTGGTCAGCCCCGGTGGCCTGATCACCATCGCCGGCGGCAAATGGACCACCTACCGGCTGATGGCCGAGCACGTCATCGACCGTGCCGTCAATGTTGCCGGCCTGCCGGCTGCCCCATGTTCGACGCGAACGCTGAAATTGCACGGCTGCCCAAGCGGCCCGGCCAGCGATGTCTATGGTACCGATGCCCCCGAACTCGCCGCCCTGCCTGGCCACGATCAACACCTGAATCCGAATCTTTCCTGCACCGAAGCCATGGTCCGCTACGCCATTCGCCACGAAGCAGCACGCACCATTGAGGATGTCCTGGCCCGTCGAACACGTGCGCTTTTCCATGATGCGGCGGCAGCCGAGACGACCATCGAACGCATTGCGGCCATCATGGGCGAAGAATCCAATCATTCGCCGGAGCGCTTGGCGGCAATGGTGGAAGCCGCGCGGAGCGCGGCCAGACGCTTCAGGCTGGAGCACTAACGGGTCAGCGCCTGACGCGCGAAGGGTGGCGGATGGCGACGTGCTGTTTGCCCACCGCCATAAACCAGATGCGGGCAAATGCGCGGCAATACTCTGGAACGCCATGGTGTCCTTGCGGGCTGCCATTGCCGCAACCGGATATTTCAGATTCCGCCAATTTTTCCGGTTGACCGTGGTAATCGGGTTGCGTGGCAATTGCGCTGGCGGACCTTGAATTTACCGGTGATCAGGCGCTCTCCCCGGCATTTTGTCATGACCGATCAGGCGATTGCTGGCATCGCGTACCACGTCGTTCAGGTTGCCGTGCAGGTTGTATCTTGCCCGAAGCCAGGCGGCGTCGCCGGCATCATGAGCCATCAACAATTTGAGCGGACGCAGCCAGTGTTCGCATGCCAGTTCGCGCGCATCGTCGGCGATGTCGTCGAACAAGTTGATGAGGTGTTGCCGTAGTGGCGTCTGGCATTCGGCCACAGGGTCGGCCATCATGGCGTCCATCCCGTATCGACAGGCCTGAAACTTGTTGTAGCGGGCGACATGCCATTGTTTGGCGGTGTGCAGCAGCGGACGGGTACGCAGCAGCCAGCTTGCCAGCGCCTGAGCCAGGGCGGCCAGCGCGGTCGCTTGTTCGATGCGCAGTGGCGTGTCACAAACCCGTAATTCGACGGTGCCGAATTCCGGTTTCGGACGTACATCCCAATAAAGGTCCTTGATGCTCTGGGCAATGCCACACGCTTTCAGGAAGTTGAAATGCGCGACGAATGCCTGCCAGTTGGCCAGTGGCGGGCATTGGCCGCTCAAGGGAAAGGCCGAGACTGCGTTCAGTCGCGCCGACTGGTAAAAGCTGTCGACCCCGTCAACAAAGGGCGAGGACGCCGACAAGGCGATGAAGGCTGGCACGTAGACGCCCAGTGCCTGGGTGAGCCAGATAGCGTCGTCGGCCGAGCTGCAACCGACATGAATATGCTGGCCGAAGACCGTAAACTGCTTGGCGAGATAGCCGTAGCGCTGATAAAGGTTATCGAAACGATCGCCCGGACAAATGCGGCGATCCGGCCAGTGGTGGAACGGATGCGTTCCCCCGCCACAGACGCCGATGTTGTTGCGCTCGCAATGGTGGTGCAGCGTGTCCCGCAAACCGCCCAGATCTGCGGCAATGCCGTCAACGGTCGTTCGGGCCAAGGTGCTGATTTCGATCATGCTTTCGGTGATCTCCAGCTTGATCTCGCCAAATCGTCCATCGTAATCCAGGCTGCAGATCAGGTCGCTGGCACCGCGCGTCAGGTCAAAGTCGCGGTGTGATACCAGCTGCAATTCGAGTTCGACGCCCAGCGATAGCGCCGCACTCTCCTTGAAGGTACGTGGCTCGGTCAGGTTCATGCGATGCCTCCGCGGTTGATCGTGCCGCGCTCGCATTCACCGGACCGTTGCAGCGCCAGCCGGCACAAAACCGGGCCGACGAGTTCCATCAACGCCGCTGCGAACAGGGACAAGGTCAGCGCTGAGCGCCCGACTTCCGGATACAGCGCAGCAATTTCATAGGCCATGAACACAGCGATGGCCGACAGTGGCTGTAGACCAACGCCAACCATCAGGCGTTTGGACAGCGGCAAGGTGCCGCCAGACCAGGCCAGCGCCCCCATTTTTGCGGCAGCCCGAACGATCAGCAGTCCGAGTGCCTGGCATCCCGAAAGCCAGGTAAAGTCATGCCAGGGCAATGAAGCGCCGACAATCACGAACAGGATGATGGCGAGCAGCCAGTGACCTTCCGGCAAGCCGGTATAACGCAGTGTCTGCCGATGATCGCGGGCGGCCAGGCACAGGCCCATCGAAAACAGGGTCAGAAAGACCGGTGCCGCCAGCATGCGCGCAATGCCGACAGCCAGCAGCGCACAGGCCAGCAGTATAAACACCTGGGCTGGCGAGCGCTTGGGTACGGCGCGTGCGATCGCCAGGGCCAGCGATGCACCGGCACACCCCACCGCCAGGCTCCCTGCCACCACCCACAGCGGATGCACAATCGCATTTAGCCAGCTGCCACTTGATTCGGCGTGAACAATGCCGAGCACCACGGCAAAGGCACAGAAGGAGGCTGCCGAGCCGATGGCGGTATGCAGGATGATGCGTTCGGTGACCTGACCTTGTGCCTTGGCTTCTTCAATGGTCAGCAATACGACCGCCGGGGCGGATACCATGGTCACAGCGGCGGTTGCCGCGGCCCACGCGGGTGTCAGGCCGGCTACCCAACGCGCAAACACAAAGATGACGGCGAACGACAGGAGAATGTCGGCCAGCGTGCTGCGCAGCAATTCGGGGTTTCGGCGAAGCCAGCTCAAATCAAGGCGTCGCCCGACCTCGAGCATCAGCAAGCCGAGCGCAGCGTCGGCAATCGGCCGGGCTTGCGCCAGACTGTCGATACTGATCCAGCCCAGCAACGACGGGCCAAAGAGCGTGCCTGCCAGTACGTAGCCGATCAGTTTTGGCCAGCCAAACTGCTTGTGCAGCCATTCACCCATCAACAACCCGACGACCAGCAACAGGCTGAACAGGGCTAGCGAGTCCATCTGCTCGGGGAAAGGCGGCAAAAATGGCAGGCGCTCCTGCGCGCTGTCCCAGGCGGAACGCATCGGCGCCACTATGCCGATCAGCATTTCGAGCCCCCTCGTTCAGTCCGCATTTTTTTGGCCTTTCGCGTGGATCACCTGCTTACGCCGACACTCAGCAAGCTTCCCGAACAGTCAACCCGGTTTTGTCGAGATCTGCGCATTTGCCTGTAACCACAGTCATCGACAGGGTATGCCTTACCATCGCCGCGCCCGTGCGGCAGTCAGAAATTCATCAAGTATGGGATCGCAGTTCAGCAAATCAGGACTGCCGGGTGGATGAAACTCGGGGTGCCATTGCAAACCCAGGACATAGGGCTTGCCCTCCAGACGTATGGCTTCTATCAGGCCGTCTTCTGTACTTTTCGCTTCGACGCGCAGCCCCTTGCCCAAGGCCCTGATGGCCTGGTGGTGGATGGAAATGACCTTGCCGCCAGCAGATTCCGGATAAAGCTTGCTGAGGCCACCCCCTGCTTCCCAGACGATGGCGTGGGCGTGCCGGTCGTAATCATCGTGAACATGAATGTCCGGCTGGTGGTACTGGGTGGCAATGTCCTGATACAAAGTACCGCCCAGCGCAACATTGATCAGCTGTGCTCCCCGGCAAATGCCAAGGACGGGTCTGCCCGCCTCCATGAACTCATGGAGCAACTCCATTTCGTAGGCATCGCGCAAGCGATCACCTTCCCATTCCGGTTGCAGGGCTGTTTCTCCATACGACTGCGGGCTCATGTCGGCCCCGCCTTGCAGGACCAGTCCGTCCAGATATTGCGGATAGTCGGACAGGCGAATGCTGCTTCGGTGCACCATGCCATCACCGCTCACAGAGGGGATCATCAACACCATCACGTCCCGCGACATGACCCAGTGCGCCACCGATTGCTCCAGGTATTGCAGAGACTTGGATTGCAGGCCAGTGGCCCCGGGCTGCGGATGGTAGATCCGGGCTGATAGACCGATACGCAAAGGGCGACGCGTCATGATTGGCCTCCTTGTCTTGTCTGCTTGCGCGGCGTTGACGACCATCTATGGTCGCCGGGTCTTGCTAACACCATTGCTTGGCAATTATTTCAACGAACCAAACCTGGTTGCCAGATGCTGCGTCAATCCGCTCTGCCCCAACCTGCCGGCTGCTTGGCGCTTGGCTGCGACTGCGGCGAAACCGCAAGCGTCGAATTGAAAAAAAAGGGGGACAAGCCCCCTGAAAACCCTTGTCGAAAAGGATCGTTAGAACACGCCAGAAACAACATGTGTTAACAATTCAATTTTAGTTCAAAAATTGAACAGTCGTTCATCTTCAACGACAAAAATTGCGCTCAGGTGCTGGCGAACAGACGTCGATGTCGACATAGCACCGGTCGACTAAAAAGTGCACGATGCCCGGCCCTGCGAGCAGGGCCGCCATTTTCAAATTTGCGCGTTTTTTCTGGTTGACCGTGGTAGACGTCGCGGCGCCTTTCAACGCGGAGGCAGGGCCCGATGAGATCCATGCCTCACGGCCCCTGAATCAGCCTTCGGAGACAGCCTTCAGAATCAAGGGCAGCAGCGCTTCCGGCAGTTTGATGCCACCACGGGTGGCGAAGGTGTGCGCGGTGCCGGACATCTTTTTCCAGGTCTTGCGGATGATGCCGAGCCACTTTTCCTCGGTGTATTCGGCATGCTGTCCGGCAAAGCCGAGCATGTAGTGCTCGATGAATACCAGGCTGGTGACATCTTCCAGCATCTGGGTATCAGGGTTTGTCTTGATACCCTGCTTGCTGACAGCTGTTTTGACCTGCCCGATCATCACGGCGTCGTAACCCGCCTGCGCCATCAGTTCGCCCGCGATTTGCGCATGAATCTGATAGAGCCCTGTACGCCATGCAAAATAGCCGGGCTTGCCGAGCGGGTAGTTGCTGCGCGGTACCGTCCATCGCTGGATATGCTGTGCGCGCACCGCCAATTGGGCCACTTCGCTCGCCTCCGGGGCAAATCGACCGATCATGTCGGTCATGCGTTGGGCGTAGCGCAATTCTTTGGGTTGGCCGTCGTCGAGATTGGGGTCTTGCGCATTGGCAGCGTCGAACAGGGCAATGGCTTTATTGAAGCGTTCCAGGTTGGCAATCATTGAATCTCTCGTGGCGGCGTGTGGGTAGAGGACATAAAAAAGCCCTGCAACTGTAGCAGGGCTTTCTGTTTCCGACACGCTTCACGCGGGCATCAGCCCATGTGGTTGCCGCCATTACAGGCAAAGTTGGCGCCGGTGGTGAAACCGGATTGATCAGAAGCCAGCCAGGAGACGATGGAGGCGATTTCTTCCGGCTCGCCCAGACGCTTGACAGGAATGGTGGCGACAATCTTTTCCAGTACGTCGTCGCGAATGGCGCGAACCATATCGGTTCCGATATAGCCCGGCGAAACGGTATTGACCGTGACACCCTTGGCGGCAACTTCCTGTGCCAGGGCCATGGTGAAACCGTGCATGCCGGCCTTGGCGGTGGAGTAGTTGGTCTGTCCGAACTGGCCGCGCTGGCCGTTCATGGAGGAAATATTGATGATCCGGCCCCAGCCGCGATCCAGCATGCCATCAACGACTTGCTTGGTGACAAAGAAAAGCGAATTCAGATTGGTATCAATGACGGCCTTCCAGTCTTCGGCGGTCATTCTCCGGAACTGGCCATCCTTGGTGATGCCGGCGTTGTTCACCAGTACATCGATTTGGCCGACTTCAGCCTTGACCTTGTCAAAGGCAGCCTTGGTGCTGTCCCAGTCGGAGACATTGCCTTCCGAGGCGATGAAGTCGAAGCCGAGGGCCTTCTGCTCGGCCAGCCAACGATCCTTGCGTGGCGAATTGGGTCCGCAGCCCGCCACGACGGTATAGCCATCCTGAGCAAGACGCTGGCAAATAGAGGTTCCGATGCCGCCCATGCCACCGGTTACGTATGCAACTTTTTTACTCATTCAGGTATCTCCTTGGCTGTGATTATGAATTACGGACTGTAACTATAGCCAAAATTACGCGTTATGCAACAGATTTACCAACGCGTGATTGACAAAAAAAGCGCGGGAAATCGGACACCCGATTCTTCCTGCCAGCCAGACAAGAAGCCGCATCACCATTCGCCCCGATTCTGCTTTCATCAGCCGGTCGGAGGCTTGCCGACTTAGAATCCTGTTTTTGCCCTTTTCGCGGTCTTCTCGTCATCCATGCGCCTCCTCCACACCTCCGACTGGCACCTTGGTCAGCATTTCATGGGCAAGAGCCGACAAGCCGAACATCAGGCGCTGATCGACTGGTTGGTGATTCAGGTCGATGAACAGGCGGTAGATGCCGTATTGGTAGCCGGCGATATTTTCGATACCGGTACCCCGCCGAGCTACGCCCGTGAGTTGTACAGCCAACTGGTGGTGCGTTTGCACGCTGCGGGGGTGAGTCTGTTGCTGCTCGGTGGCAATCATGATTCCGTGGCGACACTGAGTGAAAGCCGTGAACTGCTGGCCTGCCTGACAGCGACCGTCGTACCAGCAGCCTCGGCAGAGGCCGCTGCGCAGGTGATCGTCCTGCCCCAACGCAATGGCGAGCCGGGTTGCATCGTATGCGCCATTCCGTTCATCCGGCCGCGCGATGTGCTGCAAAGCGTCGCCGGGCAAAGTGCAGAAGACAAGCAGATTTCTCTGCAAGCCGCCATTCAAGGGCATTACCTGGCGGTGTATGAAGCCGCCTGCGCTCGCCAGAAAGTATTGACGGCCGCGCTTGGCCGCCAATTGCCGCTGGTTGCTACCGGGCACCTGACCACGGTGGGTGCCAGTACCAGCGAATCGGTGCGTGAAATCTACGTCGGCGCGCTGGAGGCATTCCCGACCAACGCTTTTCCGCCTGCCGATTACATAGCGCTCGGGCATATCCACCGCCCGCAACGGGTCGGCGCACAAGCGCACATCCGCTATTGCGGCTCGCCGATTCCGCTCAGTTTTGACGAAGCGAAGCAGCAAAAGGAAGTGCTGCTGGTCGATCTTGACGCCAGCGGTTTGAAAGCGGTCACGGCCCTGCCCGTACCGTGCTTTCAGGGGCTGGTCGCGGTCAGTGGCAATCTGTCCACGCTGGCCGGTGCCATTGGCGCAGCGGCCGCCCAAGGCACGCGCGAACGCCCGGCCTGGCTGGAAGTCACGGTGGCCGAAGATGATTACCTGGCTGACCTGCCAGCGCGCATCGAGGCGCTGACTGAAGGCTGGCCGGTCGAGGTGCTGCGCATTCGTCGCCAGCGCGGCAACACGACCGCCAGTCTGACCACAGACGCCAGCGAAACGCTGGACGAGCTCAGCCCGCACGATGTTTTCGCCCGCCGCCTGCAGCAGGAAGCGCTGGACGACGATCTGCAACGGGCGCTCAGCGAACGCTTCCGCAACATCGTCACGGCCTTGCAGGAGGAAGCGAAATGAAAATCCTCAGCCTGCGCCTGAAAAACCTCAATTCGCTCAAGGGCGAATGGACCATCGACTTTACCCAGCCGCCCTTTACCGACAACTGCCTGTTTGCCATCACCGGCCCGACCGGCGCCGGCAAGTCAACGTTGCTCGACGCCATCTGCCTCGCGCTCTACCACGAGACGCCGCGCCTGAAGAGCATTTCGGCTTCGGCCAATGACATCATGACGCGGCACACCGCCGATTGTCTGGCCGAGGTGGAGTTCGAGGTCAAGGGTGCCGTCTACCGCGCATTCTGGAGCCAGCGCCGTGCCCGCGACAAGATCGACGGTGCGCTGCAGGCGCCCAAGGTCGAATTGGCCAGTCGTGACGGCACCATTCTTAGCACGCAGACGAACGACAAATTAAGTCAGATCGCTAAAATTACGGGCCTCAACTTTCAGCGTTTCACCAAGTCCATGCTTTTGGCCCAAGGCGGTTTTGCAGCCTTCCTGAATGCCAGCGCCAACGAGCGAGCCGATCTGCTCGAAGAATTGACCGGCACCGAAATCTACGGTGACATCTCGCGCCGGGTTTTCGAACAATCGCGCGACGCCAAGCATTTGCTCGACCAACTCAAGGCACGTGCCGACGGCATGGCGCTGCTGACCGCTGAGCAGCGCGCCGAACTGCAATTGAAGGCCGCTGACTTCGACAAACAGCTGGATGACGTGCAGGCCGAGCACCGGATCGCGCAGGCGCAGCGCCAGTGGCGGGTCGATCTGGGTCAGTGTGCGCAGGAAGCCAAAGCTGCAGAAATCCAGTTGGGGCAGGCCACGGCTGCACTGGAAGCAGCAGCGCCAGAACTCCAGCGCCTCGCCGCCAGCGAACCCGCCGAAACCCTGAAGCCATTGCACCAGATCCAGCAGCAGGCCGAAGCGACCTGTCGGCAGACCGAGCGCGCGTTGACGGCGAGTCATGGCGAGCGAGAAAAGCTGCAAGCCGATCAGTATCAACAGCACCAGACCGCACGCGCGCTCGCCAATCGCATCGCCGAACTGGCCAGCAAGCAGTTGCAGCTCACCCGGCAGGAACGCCAGCAGTTAGATGCGTTCTGCCTCGCCCATCCGCAACGCGCCGCGCTTGGAGAACGACTCGGCGCCTGGCGCCAGCAGTTCGAACAACGAGGCAAACTCCAGCAAGACATCGCCGCGCAGCAGTTGGCGGGGCAAAAACTTGATCAGGAACAGCTCGACCTCGCCCGCACGCTTCCGGCACAGATGTCCACGGTCAACGCAAAAAAAGAGGCAAAAGCAAAATCCGAGGCGGCCTTGCAAACGGCCGAGGCCGAACAAATGCAACGCCTCTCTGGCCAAACGCTGGCCGAACTGCGCGGGCAATGGCAAACCCAACAAGCAGGCCTCAACCGCTGGCAACAACTTGATATCGTCGCCCGCCGGCGGCGTGAGCTGGCCACCCAGCAAACGGCGCAGACCGCCCAGCTGCAGCAGGGCCAGCAAAAGATCAATGCGCAGGAAAACGCCCTGCTGGCGCTCCGCGAGCAGCATAACGAACTGAAGGCCCAGGTGGCCGACAAGCAGAAGCTGCTCGAACAGGAACGCCGCATCCAGAGCCTGGAAGCGCATCGCCAACAACTGCAGCCCCACGAACCCTGCCCGCTCTGCGGTTCACCCGATCACCCGGCGATTGACGCCTATCAGGCCCTCGACATTTCGGCCACCGAAACTGCCCTGAAGGAAAAGCAGGCGGCACTCGACGCGCTGATCCAGAAAGGCCAGCAAGCCAGGGCCGATCAGGCCTCCAGTCAGGCCACCCAGAAGGAATGGCAGAGCCAGGTCGACAAGACTGCACAGGAGATCATCCGAAGTCGGCGCGAATGGGACGAACAGATCAGCGCAGTCAGTTCCCTGGGCGCCGATGATTGGCAGCAGGCCGAGCGCTTGCAGCGTGGCCACGACACGGCGGCAGAAGCACTCGCCCGGCTTGCCGAGCGTCTGAAAAACGCTGACCTTGGCGAACACGCGCTGACTCAGGCCCGCAAGGCGGCGGCAGACAGTGTGCAGGCCTTGCAAGAGGCGACCAGTCAGCTGGCCTTGCTGCAGCAGGCCATGCAGACCGGCGAGAGACGCCTGGCTGAATTGACCCTGGCCAAGCAGACCCGCCAGCGGGAACTGGCTGAGCTGGAGAATCGCCTGAGCGCAAGTTTGGCGGAAGCCGGTTTTGATCTGCCAGCCGATCCGGAGACATGGTTCAAGGCACGCGATGCCGAATGGCAGCACTGGCTGCAGACCGAGCGCCGTCGGCAGGCGCTCGGTGAAACGCTGAACAAACAGCAAAGCCAGACCGAAGCCGCCCAAGCACAAGCAGCGCAGTGGGATGACCGCTGGCAACTGCTGCGGTCAACCGGAAAAAATGACCAAAATCCAAATATGTATGACGCGCTGGAATGGGTTGAGCAGACCCTGCCGGCCGATGCGGATCTGGCCAGCGCACTTGCCCGCTGTGCCGACGCCACCGGCTGCCTGAGCCAAACCCTGGCGGCGCTGGCCGGCCGGCAGGCGCAATTGACCAG
>WBZX01000187.1_pt1 | contig 58829 bp, 57 predicted proteins | sample 5204211 | NCBI WGS metagenome assembly WBZX01 (sample SAMN12344362, study PRJNA552823) | activated sludge metagenome | biome: Activated sludge suspended growth; feature: Nitrification reactor; material: Wastewater; isolation source: activated sludge from nitrification reactor of wastewater...
CCTTGCGGCCGCCGCCCCGAGATGCTGCCGGCCGAGCCCCCGCCCGTTTCGCAGGCCAATATGGCAGCGCGCTGTCGCGCTTTCCACATTCTCGGAAGGCTGAGTAGCGTCGGAACACCTGGAGGCCGCTGATTGACACGCAGTCGGCCTTGGTCGGAGACGGGTGAAAGCGATTCGTGCAGCCAGCACCCGGTGAGCACCGAAGGTCTCGAAGGGTAATCGGACCAGCACGACGCCGAGCACCAGCGAGACCTGCGTGTGGAGGTAGGCGACGGCGCCGCGAAAGTTGGCTGGCGCTTTACTTCTGCAGCACGGTGCTGACGAGATTTTCGACGATCCTCAGCCACTCGGCGGTAACGCTCGGCAGAATCGATTTGGCGCCGGCGGATGCCGCGGCGATGTCGTTGGCGTCGAGCGATCGCTTTCGGCTCGGCCTGGCACTCCGCGCCTTTGCCGCGGCGGGCCCCGCCATCGTGCGCTCGCGAACGATCGACCGCTCGACCTCGGCCAGCGCCGCCGCCGTCGAATTCCGAGCAGGGTTGGCTTAGGCCATCGCTCATGAGCCGTGAGCCGGAGGTCCCTGGCGCCCGAGGGCTTGCGGTTTCCCGCGGCGGCATTCTGTGACAAAGGGGGAGGGGCGGTGGGCTGATCCGCGCGAGAGGGCAGAGGCCGAGGGAACGGGCCCGCTCCGGCCGGAACGCCCGTCGATGGGTAGCAGGGGGGTGGAATGGGGGCCGGGGGTGGCATCGAAGCGGTTGCGGAACGGATGCTGCGGCGCATCGGCGCCGGTCGCTGGCTCGCGAGCCTGGTGCTTCTGGCGCTGACGGCGCTCGCCTACTGGCCCGGGCATGTGCTGCTGCCGCCGGTGGACCGCACCGAGGTGGTCTATGCGGAATCGTCGCGGGAGATGCTGCGCGAGGGGCGGCTGATCGATCCGCGATACGCCGGCGAGCGAGAGCGGCACCGGCCGATCGGCACGTTCTGGCTGCAGATGGCGTCCGCCAAGGTGCTCGGGCCGGCGGCCGAGGATCGCATCTCGACGTACCGGCTGCCGTCGCTGATCGGGGTGACGCTGGCGGTGCTGGCGACGTTCTGGCTGCTGGCGCCAGTTGCGGGCGGGGTGGCGGCGTTCCTGGCGGCGGGATTTGCCGCGGTGTCGCCGATCGTGGCGCTCGAATCGCAGCTCGCCATCACCGAGGGCATCGCGCTCGGCTTGGCGGCGCTGGCCCAATTCGCGCTGCTTCGGCTCTATGTTGCAAAGCAGGGCGAGAGGATGCGTGGGCTGGCGCTGCTGCTGTGGGCGTCGTTGGGGGTGTCGATCACGCTCAATGCGCTGGCGGTGCCGCTGGTCTCGGCGGCGACGCTGATCGCGCTGTATTTCCTCGATCGAAGAAGCGGGAGGCCCCCGACCCCCACCCCCGACCCCTCCCCGCAAGGGGGAGGGGAGAAGGGGGCGCAAGGGCGAGGGGAGAAGCGGAGCCCGCAAGGGGGAGGGGAGACAGAGGCGGCTGCGCCAGGGGCAGGGGAAAGTGAGCGGGCAGCGCCGGTGGGGCGGCTGTGGGCGCGGCTGGAGCCGGGCTGGGGTGTGCCGCTGATGATCGTGCTCGGCGCGGCGTGGCCGGTCTGCCTCGTGCTGGCGGAGGGGGGCTGGCCATATCAGGGTCTGACCATGCGCGAATTTCTGGGCGCGCTGGGCGGCTCGCAGGCGATGAAGTTCCGCGCGCCGCCGCTGAGCTTCAGCCTTGCCTTCATTGCGGGATCGCTGCCGTTCCTGCTGATGCTGTGGCCGGCGCTCAAGCTGCTGTGGCTGGAGCAGGGTCGGCCGGTCGAGCGGTTCCTGCTGGCGTGGATCGCGGGATATCTGGTCTATCTCGAGCTGATCTCGTCGAAGCCGGCGCTGTACACGGTGCCGGTGCTGATGCCGGCGGCCGCGGCGGCGGTGGCGCTGGCGATGACAATGGCGCCTAGCCACGACCGGATGAATACGCGGCCGCCGCTCACCGATTCAGGGTCCCCCACCCCTAACCCCTCCCCGCAAGGGGGAGGGGAACAGGTGGCGCAAGCTGCGGGCGTGGCCGCCCTGCCGGCGGGCTTTGTCGGGTGGCCGGCGTGGATCGCAGTGCTGGGATGGCCGGTGCTGGTCGTCGCGCTGCACCGGCTGACCGAGACGGCGCTCACTCCGGGCATGATCGTCGGGGCGGTCGTCGTGACGCTGGCGCTGGCGCTCGCGGCCTGGGCGGCGCAGATGCGGCGAGGCGCGCTGTGGGCGGTCTCGACGGTGGCCGGCTTCGCGCTGTTTCTGGGCTTCACGTTCGGCAAGCTGCTGCCCGGCCTCGAGAAGGGGTGGGCGACGGAGATGATCGTCAAGGCGGTCGAGCCGCTGAAGGAGTGCGCCAAGGGCGGCGTTGCCGTGATCGGCTATCGCGAGCCGAGCGCGGTCTTCGCGTTCGGGCCGGCGCGGGTGATGCGCGCACCCAAGGATACCGCCGAGGGGGCCGCTCTGCTTGTCATCGAGCGCAACACCGCCCGTCTCCCGGCCGGCTGGGTGCCGAAGCCGGCCGCCTGCGTCGAGGCGGTCAACTTCACGCGCGGCTGCTCGCAGTCGTTCGCCGTCCATCAGCGCGAGGGCGCCGCGACGTGTGGTGTGTCAGCGGAATCCGGCTGTGGGGAGAAGCCGAGGCCGGTCCGTAACCTGCCACCTTGCCGGTGATCCGGCACGTCGGGCCCAGGTCTGGCCGGAAGCATTTTGCAGCGCATCTCGTGGTTGAAGGGCGCGGACTTATCCCCGGGCTTTTCTCGTGGGCCTACAGTGGGCTCGTTCCGCCGCGTAGGGGCTCGGGCTCGAGCTGGGATCCTGGGGTGGCGGAGGTCTCGGCCGCCGGCGGTACCCATCAGCTGGACCGTGCGGCAGCGTCCCGGATAGCGTCCGGGAACCGCGGGAAGTGGACGAACCCGCGGGCGCTGACTGCAAACGGCCAGGACAGCGGGGCGGCAGGAGCCGCGTCCCCAACATCGAACAACGGTAGGCAGACCACCGCCCCGCTTCCCAGGGAGATTTCCTCATCGCAACCGGACTGCGCGCCGCGCAGCCGGGAATTCGGCGTGCCTCGATGAGAGCGTTGCGTCCAATGTCCTCCGCGCTGCCAGCCGGGAGGTCCGGCGAGGCCGGTGCTGAATGGCGTGCCTGATGCTCTGCGCAGCCGGGGTTTTGGTGTGGCCCGGATATTCCAGGCTATGGGTTAGTCGCGGGTTCCGTGCTCCGCGCGGCCGCAACTTCGCCGTGGCCGGATCGAGACATGTGCCGTGGTCGCGGGACAGGCGCTCTGTGCAGACGGGACGGCGGCGGCCGGTCGTGCAGTGGGTGAGAGCGAGGGGACCGCGCTGCAAGCTCGTCGTGGCAGACGCCAGCGCCGGCGCCAAGCCGGGTCATCCGGCCGTTCGGAGCGACTTCATGTCGAGCGAGAACGGAGACGACGGCGAGCGCTGCCTTGAGCCGGCCGCGGCGAGGGGCTATCTGAGCGGGACGCATCCGGGCGATCCCGTCCGGCCGAGCCGAGAAAGGATCCCCGCATGTTCAATCCCGAGCAGCCGCCGGAGCTGACGGTCGCGAAGTGGCTCAACACCGAGGACGCCCCGACGCTCGCCGGATTGAAGGGCAAAGTGGTCGTGGTCGCCGCCTTCCAGATGCTGTGCCCGGGCTCGTCGAAGCACCTGGTGCCGCAGGCGCAGCGGCTCGCCGACAACTTCAGCGACGACGAGGTGGCGGTGATCGGGCTGCACACGGTGTTCGAGCGCCACGGCGACATGACGCCGGACAAGCTCAAGGATTTCCTGGGCGAGAACGAGATTACGTTCCCGGTCGCGATCGACCAGCCGAACGGCAAGGATATGCCGAAGACGATGTCGGCCTATGAGATCCAGGGTACGCCGACGCTGCTCGTGTTCGACCGCCAGGGGCGGCTGCGGCGGCATTATCTCGGCGGCGTCGACGACGTGCGCATCGCGGCCGAGGTGATGGCGTTGTCACTGGAAGACCGCAACGCGCCGCGCGAGGTGTCGGTAGCGATCGAGCGGCGGCTGCACGCGGTGCTGGTCGATCCGGATGCCCACGACCACGATCATCACCACCAAGGCGAGGGCGGCTGCTGCGGCGGGCATGGCCACCACCACGGCCACGATCATGACCACGCGCACGGGGAGGGTGGATGCTGCGGCGGGAAGGGCCACCATCACGACCACGAGCACGCGCACGAGCATGCCGAGGCGGGAGCAGGCGGCGCGAAGGCGAAGTCTGGCGACTGCAAGGGCGACGGCTCCTGCGGGTGTCATTGAGGCACCTGGAGCCGCAAGTCTAGCCGCCCGGCACTCCGTGCCGGGCGGTTTTGTTTCCGGCGGAGCCGTGGTGCGCCGATGGTGTCGGTGGCGCGAAGAAGTGGCGGTAGGCGTAGGACAGGAAGGCGACGGCGATGAACGTTGTCAGCGCAGTGCCCCAGAATACGCCGACGCTCACCAGTGAGTTGACGAGTTGATCCTTGGTATCGTCGAAAGGCCAAAGCACGATAATGGTGGCGGGGAGAATCGGCAGCCACGCCACGAGTGTGCCCATGGCCAGCCGCCACGTATTTCCTCGTGTCCTTAGCCAGACCTGTCTGAAGGTGACGTGGCTGTCCGCGAGCGCAACGGCCGGTAGATAGACACTCGCTCTCGCGATCAGGAATAGTCCGAGCACGATGGTCACGATGAAGCTCGTCAGTCCCATGGCAATGCCGCCGACGTAGAACCCGGCGGTGCCTACCTGTCCGAGAGCCGCGATGAGGGTGCTGACGCCGAGGTAGGCGAGAACGGGCCGGTCGTGCCGAAGCGCCAGCGCGGGGATCTCCGATCGCAACAAGAGGCGATGCCAGGCGACAGCCATCGAGCACAGCGCCGGCAGCTCGATCAGCAGGCCGGGCCAAGTTGCAAGAAACTGGATGAGCTGCTCAGCGGTCGAGAGGTCTGGACTGCCTTCGCCAGCCGCGGCGGCCTTGGCGTCGATGCGCGACGTGACGAGCCACATCAGCCACGAGACGGCGAACACGACGGGGGGCATGAGCAGGAGCCACGCCCAGGAGCATCGGATCGCCGCGCCGGGGTGGTCGAGGAGGGATCGATAGGCGAGGCCGACGGTCCGCCAGACGGGCAGCTTCGGGATCGGTGCGTCTTTCATGCGTCGGCCCTCCGTGAGTGGGCGGACGCTAGCATTGAATGGATAAGTGCTGGTGTACGTCCGGATTCGCCAGGGGTCATGCAATGGGCGGCCGCTCACCCCGACCCTCTCCCCATGAGAGTGCAGAGCATGGGGAGAGGGAGAACGGCTGTTCACCCCCTTCGCGCGGGCGGCTTGACACCCCTCGGTAACGACGCGAATGTCCGCCGCGAGACCCGCCTGCGCGCGCCTGTTCGAGAAAACGGGTGCCCGCGGGCCGTTCATGTTGCCCGCAACGACCCGTTCGCAACCCCGAGGCGCGCCCCCGTGGATAAACAACTGCCCGCCGTTCGCACCTATGCAACCTTCGAAAAGCCGATCGCCGAGCTCGAAAGCAAAATCGCCGAGCTCAAGACGCTGGAGAACGGCTCCAATGCGGTCTCCATCTCCGACGAGGTGCGCAAGCTCGAGCAGAAGGCGCACAACCTGCTCGTCGACACGTACGCCAAGCTGACACCATGGCAGAAGACCGAGGTGGCGCGTCACCAGGACCGGCCGCACTGCCTGGATTACGTCGAGGGGCTGATCGAGGATTTCACGCCGCTCGCCGGCGACCGCTATTTCGGCGAGGACGAAGCCATCGTCGGCGGGCTCGGCAGCTTCCGCGGCCGCGCCGTGATGGTGATCGGCAACGAGAAGGGCTCGGACATCGAGAGCCGCATGCGGCACAACTTCGGCATGGCGATGCCGGAGGGCTACCGCAAGGCGGTGCGGCTGATGGAGATGGCGGACCGGTTCAACCTGCCGGTGATCACGCTGGTCGACACGGCGGGCGCCTATCCGGGCATCGGCGCGGAGGAGCGCGGCCAGGCCGAAGCGATCGCGCGGTCGACGGACTGCTGCCTCAAGCTCGGCGTCCCGCTCGTGGCGGTGATCATCGGCGAGGGCGGCTCGGGCGGCGCGGTCGCCATCGCCACCGCCAACCGTATCCTGATGCTGGAGCACGCCATCTACTCGGTTATCTCGCCGGAAGGCGCGGCGTCGATCATCTGGCGCGACAGCAACAAGAAGGAGGACGCGGCGACGGCGATGAAGATCACGGCGCAGGACCTCGAGGCGCTGGGCGTCATCGACGTCATCGTGCCGGAGCCGGTCGGGGCCGCGCATCGCGACCGGGCGCGCATGATCCGCACGGCCGGCGACGCGATCGCCAAGGCGCTGGCCGAGTTCGACGGCATGAAGCCGGAGGACATCCGCAAGCAGCGTCACGAGCGCTTCTTGGCGCTGGGCAGGAGCCTGTAAGTTTTTCCTCCGGCTATGAGCCGCAGCGTTTGCTGCCGCCCCTCACCCCGACCCTCTCCCCATGCCCGGTGCAGGGGCATGGGGGAGAGGGAGATCATTGCCCCCGCATCGCCGCATTCGAAGCCATACTGACCCGCAAATCGAATCCCGTGACTTCAGAACGGGTTCACAGCCGGGGAAGGCGTGTGTTAACCGGATGCTAACCATGGGGGAGCAACGGTGATCGCCGTGCGCCAGGGGCACTGCGTATGAGATCGATCATCCTGGGACGAATGTCCTTCCGACGCCTTCGCGCGGCCGTGCCGGTACTCGCCGGCATGATGCTGGCCGCGTGCTCCAGCGCGCCGAGCATTCCGCCGCCATCCGAGACGCCGCTCTCCAAGCAGGCCATGATGCTGCTGGGCCGCAAGGGTATGGAGCCGACGGCGCCGATCTACATCCGCATCTTCAAGGAGGAGTCGGAGCTGGAGGTGTGGAAGCAGCGTGCCGACGGCCGCTTCTACCACTACAAGACCTATCCGATCTGCAACTGGTCAGGTGGGCTCGGACCGAAGTTCACCGAGGGTGACCGGCAGGCGCCGGAGGGCTTCTATCCCGTGCACAAGTCGCGGATGAAGCCAGATTCCAACTACCACGTGGCCTTCAACCTCGGCTTTCCAAACGCCTATGACAAGGCCAACGGCCGCACCGGCAGCTTCGTCATGGTGCATGGAAAGTGCAAGTCGGCCGGTTGCTACGCCATGACCGACGCGCTGATCGAGGAGATCTATGCGCTGGCGCGGGAGTCGATCCGCGGCGGGCAGGAGGTGTTCCAGGTTCACGCCTTCCCGTTCCACATGACCGATGCCAAGATGGCCGAGCACAAGAAGGAGCCGTGGTATGGCTTCTGGCAGTCGCTGAAGCAGGGCTACGACGCCTTCGAGGTCACGCGCCAGGTGCCGGAGGTGGCCGTCTGTGAGCGCCGCTACGTCGTCAACGTGAAGCTGCCGCAGGCGCCGATCGCACCGGAAGGTGCCTGTCCGCGCTTCGAGCGGGTCAAGCTGGAGCCGTTCAAGCCGCTGCCGTCCGAGGAGAACCTGTCAAAGGAGCGCGTGACCGAGCTCGGCCACAAGATGCACGGTATCGACCCCGACACGGTACCGAAGGACAAGGCGATGGCGCTGGGCATGATCATCGGGAAGCGCGGCGCGGCGGCGGAGGCGGCCGCTGGCGGCGCGGACGCGGCGAAACTGCCAGGCTTGGCGCAATACTAACCTCTCAGGTCGAATGCCCGCAGGCCAAGAGCAACCCCGTTCTTCAGGCCCGCGCAAGCCGGGATTGCGGCGGATCATGCTCGCCCTCGCCGCGCTCGCACTCGTTATCTGGGTGCCTTGGGCCGACGTGTTGCGCATGATGCTCGGGGGCGAGGAGCGGGCAATCGCGTTCGAGCGCACCTGGCGGCGCTGGATCTACGGCTTCGGCTTCGATCTCCCGGGCACGCCGGACCTCGACAATCTCGAGAAGCGCCTTGCCGCGGCCGGACTAACCAAAGGCGCGCCGGTGATGATCCGCATTTTCAAGCGCGAGTTCGAGCTAGAGCTGTGGATGCTGAAGGGTGACCGCTTCGAGCGCCTCGCCACGTATCCCGTGTGCCGCTTCTCGGGCGGCCTCGGTCCCAAGCACAGAACCGGCGACCGGCAGGCGCCCGAGGGGTTCTACTCGGTGGGCATCTCGCAGCTCAATCCGAACAGCCGCTGGCATCGCTCGTTCGACCTCGGCTTTCCCAACTCCTTCGACAAGTCGCACGGCCGCACGGGAGCCTTCCTGATGGTCCACGGAGGCTGCTCGTCGGCGGGTTGCTACGCCATGACCAACCCGCAAATCGACGAGATCTGGACGCTGGTCAGCGCGGCGCTGAAGCACGGCCAGAAGCGGTTCCAGGTGGCGGTGCTGCCGTTCCGGTTGAACGAGGCCAACCTCGCCGCCCATGTCGCGCATCCCGCCATCGGCTTCTGGCGCCAGCTCGAGCCCGGCTACAAGCTGTTCGAGGCCGGGCACCTGCCGCCCAAGGTCTCGGTGTGCCAGGGCCGATATGTCTTCGAGCCGGCCGGGACGCTGCTCGACGGCAGCGGGGTAATCGAAAAGACGTGCCCGGGTGCGATCCGTGCGGCCCCGAAACAGGCCAGCCGACACTAAGCTTCGTCGGACCCAGGGCACAGTGTTCGTAAAAAGCTGTCCGCAATGGATAAAAAACGGTTTCGGCGGCCAGCGGGCGGCTGCTATGCTCGGCCTTGGACAGGGCGTTGGTCGGGCCGGGGGCGGCACGCATCAAACGACCGGAGAGAGATTGTGAGCAGGTCGCGTCGATCGAGCCTCCTGGCGTGCGTGCTGGCCCTTGTGGGGCTGGCGAGCTGGGCCGCGCCCGCGGGCGCCGTCAGCATCGAGCTCAAGGACGTCGCGCCCGATCGCGTCGAGCGGCAGCGCAAGGCGGCGGAGGGCATGCTGCCGCTGCCGGGCACGCCGGATCTGTCGCGCTTCGACGAGCGGCTGGCGGAGAAGGGCCTCAAGGTCGGCGATCCGCTGTTCATCCGCATCTTCAAGGTCGAGTCGCAGCTCGAGATCTGGATGCAGAAGGAGGACCGCTTCGTCCTCTTCGCCACCTATCCCATCTGCCACTGGTCGGGCACCATCGGGCCGAAAATCCGCGAGGGCGACAAGCAGGCGCCGGAAGGCTTCTACACCATCACCCGGCGGCAGCTGCATCTGGCCGGGCGCTGGCCACGCTCGCTCAACCTCGGCTTTCCCAACGTGCTCGACAAGACGCTGTCGCGCACGGGCAACTACATCCTGATCCACGGCGGCTGCTCGTCGGTCGGTTGCTACGCAATGACCAACACGGTCATCGAGGAGGTCTTCCGGCTCACCTCCGGCTCGCTCGCCGCGGGGCAGACCTACGTGCCGGTGCACGTGTTCCCGTTCCGCATGACACCCGTCAACATGGCCCAGCATACGTCGAGCGAATGGGCGCCGTTCTGGGCCAACCTCAAGGAAGGCTACGACGCCTTCGAGCGCACGCGCGTGCCGCCGCGCGTCAGCGTGTGCGACGGCCACTATCAGATTCGAGATACCGCCCCCGGGGAGGTGGGCGCTCCGAGCCCTTTAGGATGGTGCGGCGCGACGGCCGCCGCATTGCGCAATTTGGACCGCTGGTACGCAATTGCACGGCTCCGCCCGTCGTCGTGGCAGGGCCCGGCGCTGGACCGGATCAACAGGGCGCGGTCGCATCTGGCGAGTCTCCGGCAGCGCTTGCCGCATCTGGCGACGGTACCATCGAAGGCGACGATGCTGGCGGTCACCGGGGACGACAGCACATACGAGAAGCTGTCCGCGCGCGTGCCTCCGCCACGCAAATGGGCTCAGGTGCCGCCGGTGGCCTCGATCCCGTCAAGCTGTTCTCTGAAGCTCGCTAGCTGCCGCAAGCACGTGGCGATGCTGCAGCAGTTGGCCATGCGGCGCGATTCCGCGCGCCTCGCCGCGGCCCGAAAGCGGGCCCTGCGCCACGAAGCAGCGCTCAAGGACGGCAAGGGACGCAACCCCCGCACGGCGAGCCGCAGCCGCTGATCGGGCGAGTGCGGAGACGCGCGGTGTCTCGGTCGAAACCAAAACTCCGTCGCCGAGCTTGTCCGCCGGCGGTCAGCCGTGCCAAAAGGCCCGTGTTCCCCGGCTGAGGTTCTCAGTCGACGGCAACCAATTCAATCCGCGTCTCGATCTCGACACCCGGGCTTTCAACTGAGCACCACGGCGAGCCAGCAAATCGGGCCGCCGCCGGTTTTCAGCCGGGAAACGGGAACGGCGCGCTTGTGACCCGTGTTTCGAGGAGCCGCCACCAGCATGGAGCAGTTGGGTAAATTCATCCTCCGCGTCGAGAAGGCGCTGGAGAGCTTCCTGTTCGCCAGCCGCTGGCTGCTGGCCCCCTTCTACTTCGGGCTGGCGATCTCGCTGGTCGTGCTGCTGATCAAGTTCCTGGCCGAGCTCGGCCACCTCGTCATGCACGCCTTCACGTCGACCGAGACGCAGGTCATCCTCGGCGTTCTGGCGCTCGTCGATCTGTCGCTGACGGCATCGCTGATCGTCATCGTCATCTTCTCCGGCTACGAGAATTTCGTCTCCAAGATCGATCACTCGGGCCACGAGGACTGGCCGGAGTGGATGGGCACCATCGATTTCACGGCGCTCAAGCTGAAGCTGCTGTCGTCGATCGTCGCCATCTCGGCGATCCAGCTCCTGAAGAGCTTCATGGAGGTCAAGACGCTGACCGATCGCGAGATCATGTGGCTCGTCGTCATCCACGTGGTGTTCGTCGTCTCGAGCGTGCTCCTGGCGCTGTCGGACCGTATCGCGGGCAACGGGCACGGCGCGCCGGGCGCCGGGCCGGAGCAAGGCGGCAATGGCGGCGGCCATGGGGAGAAGCCCGAGGCCAAGGCGGCTGCTCATGACGAGGCGCACGCCGTGGTAACCACGCGGCCCGCCGAGCGTCAGCCCACCATCGTGCCCACGGCCGCCGGCAGCAAGAAGCTCAACTGAGGCGGGCCGATCCCGATCGCCCCGTCCCCATCTGGGCGATCATCGGCTATAGTCTCATTCCGGGGGTATAACGTCTTTAGCGACGGAGGCCATCGTGAAGACTGAAGGCACCGCCACGGACCGTACCTACAAGCCTACAGCCCGCATGCTGCACTGGCTGGTGGCGGCGCTCATCCTGTTCCAGATAACGGCCGGCGTGATCATGGTCTACGAGGGCCCCGAAGGGAATGTCTGGGAGCGCATTTCAAATGCGCTGCACCTCTACGATACGCACAAGGTGATGGGGATCGTCATCCTCGGCGTCGTGCTGGGGCGCCTCGCCTACAGGCTGAGTCAGGGCACGCCGCCCGACGAGCCGGGTCTCGAGACGTGGCAGAAAGAGATCTCGCACATGACGCATGCGTGGCTCTACTTCCTGCTCATCGCGCTGCCCGTGATCGGCTGGCTCGGCATCTCGCTCTATCCGGCGACGCGGGTCTACGAGGCCTTCAACCTGCCGTCGCTGGTGGGCGAGCCCGACAAGGCGCTGTCCGAGCATCTGTTCGTGGTGCACAAGGCGCTCGCGCTCGTGCTGATCGGCCTCGTCGCCATGCACATTGGCGCCGCGCTCTATCATCATTTCGTCCGCCGTGACGGCGTGCTGCGCCGCATGCTGCCGCGCAAGGACGGGTGAGTGCGGCGATACGCGATCCCCGGCGCATTCGGTATTGCCGCCAGGGCTGCAGGCATCGCGTGGTCGATCGCGTTCATCGTGGTCGGGCTGGCGGCCGGTCTGCAGCTCTACGCCGACGGCTCGATCTTTTCCTACGCCATCGCCGATCGCGCCACCTGGGCCATTCACTGGCACAACATCGCGCAGCGGCTGACGACGCACGTGCTGACGCATGTGCCGGCCGAGGCCTACGTGGCGCTGACGGGCGACGGGCCCGGAGGGATCGCAATCTATGGCGCGCTGTTCTTCGGGGCGCCGCTGGCCGGTCTGCTGCTGACGAGGGCCCTGGACCGCACTCCGGAGCGTGTCCATTCCGCATTCGCCTGTGCTTCGACGGCGCTGCTGGCGCCGCTGGTGTTCGGCTTTCCGACAGAGCTGTGGTTGTCGATGGCGCTGCTGTGGCCGGTGATGGCCTCGCTGCATGGGCCGATGCGGTGGCCGTGGCCGGTGCCGCTGGTGCTGCTGATGGCGCTCGCCTTCACGCACGAGGGCGGGCTGCTGCTGGCGGTGGTGGCTGTCAGCACGCTGGCGCTGCGCGGCTGGCGCGATGGCGAGTTCCGGCGGGGGCTGGTTCTGCTGGGTGTTGCGATGGCGTCGTGGCTGTCGGTGAAGCTTCTCGCTCGGCCCGACGACTATTTCGCCTCGGCCTACACGCGCAGCGCGGTGGGGTTCCTCGGCCTAGGGGTTTTGAACTCTCCGATCATGCTGCTGCTTTACGGTTCGGTGGGCGGCTTCGCGGCATCGGTGCTCGTGCTCGCTCGATTCCATTCGCACCGGCCGCAGCTGATAGCAGGAGCGGTCACGGTGCTCGGGGTGGCGGCCGTCTGGCTCGTTGGTGATGTGCCGGTGCATGCCGCCGAGCGATATCCCGTCCGGACGATCATGCTCGGCGGCGCCGTGTTGATGGTCATCGCGGCAGCGGTGCTCTCCTCGGACTTGGCGGCGCGACCGCCGAAGGAGCTGGAACGCCTGGCGACACCGGCGCTGGGCGCACTTTTCCTCGTGATGCTCGTGCACGCGGTCGAGACGGCGCGGTTCGTTCATGCCTGGGGCGCGTACAAGGAGGCGGTGCGGACGCTGGCGATGGGGGACGCGTCGGATCCCGGGCTCGGCGACGCCCGCTTCGTCAACTCGGAGCGGATCGGCGAGCGGCTCAACCGCCTCTCCTGGTACTCGACGACGCAATATCTCTCGGTGCTGCTGGCGCCGGGCTGGGTGCCGAAGCGGCTCGTCGTCGATCCGGATGCTGGCTATTATTGGCTCTCGTGCGCCGAGGCCAAGGCGGATGAGGTGAAGCCGAGCGCCATTCCGCGGGAGAGCCGGAAGCTGATCCGCATCCTCTCCTGCAAGCACCGTTAGGAGGCATCATGCTGCGTCGTCTCTGGTCGGCCGTCACGGTGGTTCTGGCGCTGGCTCTGCTGCCGTCTGCGGCCGAGGCCAAGACCAAGACGTGCGGGGTGCCGACCCGCTGCGACGACGCCAGGAGCCATTGGCAACCCAAGGGCTCGCTCGACTGGACGATCGACTACGGCTCCGCCTTCGCCAACGGCACGCTCGACGCTAAGGCGCACGAGGCGTTCGTTCTATCGCTGCCGATCGTCGAGCAGGCTCACGCGCGGGATGGGGGAAAGCCGGTTTCGGAGCTCAAGTGCACCGCTAAGCGGAAGCTCGTCTGCTACACGAACTGCGGCGCCTACGAGAAAGGCCACTGGAACGAGTCCATCATCGAGCCGGTGCGGTCCGAGCTGGTCGGGGCGACGATGGCCGGCTACCCGGAGGAGAACTGGCTCGACATCCGCCGGCTCGACGTCATGCGCCGGCTGATCCGGGACAAGTTCACGAAGGCGGCCGATCTCGGCTGCGACGCCATGCTGTGCGACAACGTCGAGGCGTGGACGACGGGTACCGATGGGCAGGACGACAAGGCGTTGCGGCTCTACCGCGAGCAGGGCGTCGAGGCGCTCAAGGCGTTCGCGGCGGAGAACGTGAAGGCGCGGACGGGCTTCCAGATCTCCTACGAGGACCAGATCGCCTACAACCGCATGCTGGCGGAGGAGGCGCACGGGCGCTGCATGGGCATTGGCTTGCTCAACGACGTATTCCAGATCCCCGAGCTGGCGCAGGAGTTCGATTTCGCCCTGAACGAGCAGTGCCACCACTGCGGCTGGTGCGACCTCTACAAGCCGTTTGTGGCGGCCGGGAAGCCGGTGCTGCACCTCGAGTTCCACGACAACGAGGGCTTCTGCAAGCCGGGCTCGGCTCCGATCGCCGAGATCTGCACGGCGGTGAAGGGCATGGGGCTCACGACCTTCAGCACGGTCAAGCGGCAGGCGTCGAGCAAGCTGCACATGCCGGACAAGTCGGAGACGTGCCGCTGAAGGCGCTCAACGCGTCGAGCGCCTCGCATAAAGTCCGGAGAACGAGACGTTCATGCCGCCGCAGCGCTGGTTGTCCTCGACCAGGAGGTAAGGTCCGATGCGGCGCATGCGGGCGGCGCATTCGTCCTTGGCGGCCTCGAAGCTCGTGATTCCGCTCGGGGCGACAAGCGCGACGTCTCCCGTTCGTCGTGCCTCGCCGTCGAGATCGCCCGAGTTGACCGCGCCCGAGGCGACACGTCGCGGGTCGTGCGCGCCGTAGGTCGCCTCGCCCGAGACCGCCAGGCCACCGCCCTTGGTCCGCGTGATCTTGACGGTCGCCTCCGTGCGCCGCCAGGTGCCGAGCCAGTCCTTGTCGCCGGTCTTGGCATCGGGCAGAGCGACGAGGGCCTCCGCCGGCAGCCAGCCGTAGGTGGGCCGTCCGGTCTTGTCGGCATAGGAGGCGCACAGGTAGCCCTTGTGCTGTCCCGGTAGCGTCAGCACGACGTCGCCGGCGACGAGATAGGCGCTGTCCCGGCACTTCGGACCGGGAGCGGGGCACTCGGCGCGTTCATTGTCGGGGTCGAGCACGAAGTAAAGCTTGCGATGCGCTTTGCCCACGCGCGCGACGTTGACCGGATCGCCGAACGGCACGCCAGAGACGCCCGCGCACTGGACTTGTGACGCCGGTGCGCCCTGGGCCTGCACGGGCGCGGGTCCCGCCACCAGGCCGGAGACGAGAACCGGAATGAGTGCCAACGAGCGCTGCGACATGTGAAACCCTGACCTGACGACCATGCTCCGTGCCGCTCATTGTGGCGTGCCGGCCTGTATTCGTCCACGGGGAGACGGCGCATGGTGAACGGCCGCCGCGGCCGCCGGCGGCCGAGCGCTTCGGCGGCGGATTTGCTAGAGTGGACCAGCAACGAATCGTACCGCGTCCCCGGGCGAAGGATCGAGCATGGTCGCGGCAAGGAAAACGACGGTCGAGACGGCGGCTTCGGAAAGCCGGAGTGCACGCCGGGAGCCCTCGCGCGACGAGATTGCCAGCTATCACCTGATCGACGAGATGCGCCTCGTCGGAGGGCTGATCGAGCGCGCCGTCTACACCGAGGACGAGCGGCGCCGGGCGGCCGAGATCGCGCGCCGCCTCGTCCATGCCACGCGCGCCAACCAGCACCGACACCACGGCATCGACGCCTTCATGCGGGAGTATGGTCTCTCGAGCGAGGAGGGCGTGATCCTGATGTGCCTCGCCGAGTCGCTGCTGCGCGTCCCCGACAAGGAGACGGCGGACCGGCTGATTGCCGAGAAGATTTCCGGCGGCCACTGGGAGCGTCACCTCGGGGCATCCGACAGCATGTTCGTCAACGCCTCGACCTGGGGGCTGATGCTGACAGGGCGGCTGGTCAAGCTTAAGGACGCCAAGGGCACCAACCCGATCAATGCGCTGAAGCGGCTCGTCGCGCGCTCGGGCGAGCCAGTGATCCGGCAGGCGGTGCGGCAGGCGGTGCGGATCCTCGGCGACCAGTTTGTGCTCGGGCGCACCATCAAGGAGGCGATCGAGCGGGCCGGGCCTCTGGAAGCCAAGGGCTACCGCTTCTCCTACGACATGCTCGGCGAGGCGGCGCGCTGCGACGCCGACGCGGGCAGGTATTTCGAGCGCTATATGGCGGCGGTGGATGCGATCGGCGATGCCGCCGGGCCGCCGAAGTCGGACCACGCTGACGCGCTGATGACGCGCCCGGGCCTGTCGGTGAAGCTTTCCGCGCTGCACGCCCGCTTCGATGCGGGCAAGGAGGCGCGCCTCTCCGCCGAGCTGATGCCGCGGCTGCTGGCGCTCTTGCGCGCCGCCCGCTCGCGCGGCCTTGCGGTGACCATCGACGCGGAGGAGCAGGACAAGCTCGATCCGATGCTGTCGATCTTCGCCGAGGCGTTCACGCATCCGGCGATGGAAGGGTGGAGCGGGCTCGGTTTGGCCGTTCAGGCTTACGGGCGGCGCGCGGTTCCCGTGCTGCGCTGGCTGCGGCGCATCTCCGAGCAGGCGGGCAAGCGCATCCCCGTGCGTCTCGTCAAGGGCGCCTACTGGGACAGCGAGATCAAGTGGGCGCAGGAGCGCGGGCTTGCCGACTATCCCGTCTTCACGCGCAAGCTGCACACCGACGTCAGCTATCTCGCGTGCATGCGGCTGATGCTGTCGGACCCGCTGGCCTATTATCCGCAGTTCGCCACGCACAACGCGCACACGGTGGCGGCGGCGTTCGTGGCCGCCGGCAACAGCCCGTTCGAATACCAGCGCCTGCACGGCATGGGCGAGGCGCTCTACGAGGAGGTCGTCGGCGAGACGCGGCTGAACCGGCCGACGCGCATCTACGCGCCCGTCGGCGGGCACGAGGACCTGCTCGCGTATCTCGTGCGGCGGCTGCTCGAGAACGGCGCCAACACGTCTTTCGTCAACCGGCTCGCGGACGACGAGGCCTCCGTCGCCGACATCATCCGCGATCCGGTCGAGGCGGCCGAGCGGGAGCGTGTCTCGGGGCGGGCCGAGCTGCTGACGCGGCCGCGCGACATCTTCATGCCAGCGCGCAAGGCCAGTGCCGTGGCGCCGCTTTACGAGCCGAGCGAGCGCGTGCGGCTTCGCGACGAGATGGCGGCCGCGCTGGCCAAGCCGTTCAGCATCGGGCCGATCATCGACGGCGTGACGGACACGGGTGGCGATCTCGCCGAAATGATTACCTGCCCGCACGACCGGCGCGAGCGTATGGGCTCGGTGCTGTCGAGCCAGGCCAAGCACATCGAGGCGGCGATCGATTCGGCCGGCAAGGCCGCGCACGCGTGGGACCGGATGGGCGGCGAGCGCCGCGCCGCGATCCTCGAGCTGGCCGCGGAGCTCTTCGAGAGGGATCGCGCCAAGCTGATGGCGGTGATGATCCGGGAGGCGGGCAAGACGATCGCGAACGCGCAGGACGACGTGCGCGAGGCGGTGGACTACCTGCGCTACTACGCGGGGGAGGCGCGGCGGCTGTTTGCGGGCCCGGTGGAGCTCAAGGGGACGACGGGCGAGGTCAACACGATCGAGCTCAGGGCCCGCGGTGTCTTCGCGTGCATCGCGCCATGGAATTTCCCGCTGGCGATCTTCACCGGGCAAGTTGCGGCCGCGCTGGCGGCCGGCAACTCCGTGCTGGCCAAGCCCGCGGGGCAGACGCCAATCATCGCCAGCCTCGCGGTCAAGCTGCTGCACGAGGCCGGTGTTCCCGCGAGCGTGCTGCATTTCCTGCCGGGCGGCGGAGCGGTGGGCGGCGAGCTGGTCAAGGATCCGCGCGTCAACGGCGTCGCATTCACCGGGTCGAACGAGACGGCGTGGGCGATCCAGCGGGCGCTGGTGGATCGCCGCTCGGCGATCGTGCCGTTCATCGCCGAGACGGGCGGGCTCAATGCCATGATCGCCGACTCGACGGCGCTGCCCGAGCAGATCGTGCGTGACGCCGTGCGCTCGGCGTTCGACAGCGCGGGGCAGCGCTGCTCGGCGGCGCGGCTGCTGTTCCTTCAGTCGGACATCGCCGACAAAGTGATCCCGATGCTCGCCGGCGCCGTCGAGTCGCTCGATATCGGCGACCCGCTCGATTTCGCGACGGACATCGGCCCTGTCATCGACGAGTTGGCGCAGGACCTGCTCGACGGCCACAAGATCCGCATGAGCCGGGAAGGGCGCGAGATCATCGACGCGGTGCTACCGGAGGCTTGCCGCGCGGGAACGTACGTTACGCCGGCGGTGTACGAGATCGACGATATCGGTCTCCTCGAGCGGGAGGTGTTCGGGCCGATCCTGCACGTCGTGCGCTTCGATGGGGGACGGCTGCCGGACGTCATCGAGCAATTGAACGAGACCGGTTTCGGGCTCACCCTCGGGCTGCACAGCCGCATCGAGGAGGTGGCCGACTACGTCGCCGAGCACGCGAAGGTCGGGAATCTCTACGTCAATCGCAACCAGATCGGCGCCGTGGTCGGCGTGCAGCCGTTCGGCGGCGAGGGACTGTCGGGCACGGGGCCGAAGGCCGGTGGGCCGAACTACGTCGCGCGCTTCGCCGCCGAGCGCACACGCACGACCGACATCACCGCGACTGGCGGCAACCTGCAGCTGCTGGGGCTGGGCATCGAAGGAAGGTAGTGCTCCGCGAGCCTTGGTGCGTCCGAGTGGCGCGCGGCAGTGGTCGGCTGCCAGCAGCGAGGCCCCGGCAGCCCCTGGAAGGGCGCGTCCCACCTTATTCATTCCACATTCAGGCGGAAAATGACATTCTTTGCCAGGACGTGAGGTGATTGGCGTAGGCGGCACCGCTCGCACCGCAGGTCCGATCGTACCATCAGGAAACGTGGAGGACAGGACATGAACAAGGCTCTGCTCGCGGCCGGATTTCTCGCCCTTGCCATGACGGCCGGCACCATCCCGTCGGCGCAGGCGCTGCCGCGGCTCGACGTCTCGAAGGCGACGAGCATGACCGAGACCGTCGGCTGGCGGTCGCACTGCTCGCGCTGGCGTTCGATCTGCTCCGATCGCTGGGGCTGGGGCACCTGGCGCTATCGCCGTTGCATGCTGGGCCACGGCTGCTAATCGGTCTGCACAGCACTTGATTTAAGAGATGGGCGCGGTGGGATCTCCCGGTCCCACCGCTGCCAATTTCACCCGGCCGGCCTTCCCACATCCCGTGCCGGCTTGTCCTCGCGCAGGCTTATGAACGACGCGTGGCGGAGGAGGCCGTCGCCCGTCCAGGCGCGATAGCCGATCTGGGCGACCAGCTCGGGGCGGACCCATTGAACACCGCGGCGCTGGGCGGCGTCGAGCGGTTTGGTAAACAGTGAGGACTTGAGGCGCAAGGGCTGCATGCGGTCCCAAAGCTCGCAGGCCAGCTTGTGCGAGAAGCCCGTTCCGACGCGGCCGGCATAGATCAGCGCGTCCCCGTCGTAGTAGCTGAGGGCCAGCGCCCCGATGGCGCCCTTGATAGCCGCGTGATCGAGATAGCCTGCGACGACGAACTCGTCCGTGGCCAGGCACTTGGTCTTCAACCAGTCCTCGCGCCGCCCTGACCTATAAGGCAGGTCGATGCGCTTGGACACGATGCCCTCGAGGCCCAGCTCGCAGGCGCCGGTCAGCATCTCGGCGCCATCCGCCTCGAAATGCTGGCTGTAGCGCAGCGGCGTGCCCTGCAAGCGGCCGGCGAGCATCGAGGCGAGGAGCGCCTTGCGCTCGGAGAGCGGCTGGCGCGCGGTGTCGGTGCCGTCGAGATGCAATAGGTCGAAGCCGACATAGGCCATCCGCTGCGATCGCCCGGCCTTCAAGTCGTCGACGAGGCGGGTGAAACTCGACACGCCACGTTCGTCCTCGACGATCGCCTCGCCGTCCATGAGGGCCTTGTGCACGTCGAGCGCGGCCAGCGCCTTCGCCAGCTCCCAGAAGCGGTGCGTCCAGTCGAGGCCGCGGCGCGTCAGCAGCTGCACAATGCCCTTGTCGATGCGCGCCTGCAGCCGATAGCCGTCCAACTTGATCTCGTGCACCCACCTCGGCCCGGAGGGCGGGACCTTGCAGGCGGTGGCGAGGCAGGGCGATACGAAATCCGGCAGAGCGGAGGCAGCGCGAACCTTCGTCCGGGTCTTGATCATTGGCCCTTGCCCACCAGCTTGGCGATGGCTTCCCGCAGCGGGCGCTCGGCTTCGCAGTATTCGCTCCACGCGGATGACTTGGCGATGAGCCCCGGGGCTGAATGCACGGTGAAGCGTCTGGGGTCCAGGCCGGCGCGCACCTGCGCCCAGGTCAGCGGCATCGAGACGGGAGCGCTAGGCCGCGCCCGGGGCGAAAGCGGCGCCACGGCGGTGGCGGTGCGGTCGTTGCGCAGGTAATCGAGGAAGATGCGGCCGGTGCGCAGCTCCTTGGTCATCTTGGTCAGGTACCGCGCTGGGCTTTCCGCGGCCATCTGCGCCACCACGGTTTGCGAGAAGGCCTTCGCCTCGTCCCAACCGAGAACGGTCCGGCGATCGACCTTCAGCGGGGTGACGACGTGCAGGCCCTTGCCGCCGGTGGTCTTGCAGAAGGCCACGAGCCCGATCTTGTTGAGCCGGTCCCGCAGCTCCCTTGCGGCTTCGATGACGGCGGCGAAAGGCAGCTCTGGCGCCGGATCGAGGTCGAACACGAGGCGGCCGGGGATCGCGGGTGCGCCGGGCGAGCAGTTCCAGGGATGGAACTCGACGGCCGCAACCTGGCCCATCGCGACGAGCCCCGGCTCGCTGTCGATCTGGAGATAGGGCTCGTGGTCGCCGCTGACCTCTACGGTCGAGACGAGGGGAGATTGCCCCGACATGGCATGGCGCTGGAAGAATGTCTCGGCGTGGATGCCGTCCGGGGCGCGGATGAGCGAGCAGGGGCGGCCCTCGAGGTGGCGGATCATCCAGGGGCCGACGGTGGCGAGGTACTCGGCGAGGTCGCGCTTGGTCACCGCCTTCGCCCCGCCCTCGGCCGGCCACAGCTCCTTGTCGGGCTTGCTGATCGTGACGCCGTGCAGCGCGCGATCGGCGAGCTTCACTGGCGTGATGCGCGGCGGCCAGGGATCGGAGGCGGCGCGCCGGCTCTTGCGAGGCCCGGGCGGCGGATCGGCCTCGGCCTTTCGGGCGATCGAGTCCCAGACGTCATCAGGAGGCGCCGCCGTGCCCTTGGCCAACATGAACGGCTCGGGTCCGCTGCCCTTGCCGGCGGCGATCCGTGCCATCGTCCGCCTCGAGGCAATGGACCGGTCCTTCTTCAGGATCGCCTCGCCGTCGCCCTCGCGCGCCCACTCGTCGCGATGCTTGATCAGGAGCCAGTTGGGCTTGCGGGACTTGCTGCTCCGGCCCTGGCTGCTCCGGCCCTTGTCGCGGTTATGCTTCAGGCGCACGAGCACCCAGCCGCCCTTCAGCTTCGATCCGGCGAGGTTGAATTTGAGCTCGCCGTCGCGGAGCGCCTCGGCTGGAGATGTATCGTTTTCGGGCGCCCAGAAGCCGCGGTCCCACAGCATCACCGTGCCGCCGCCATATTGGCCTTCCGGGATGGTGCCCTCGAAGTCGCCGTAGTCGAGCGGATGGTCCTCGACCTCGACGGCGAGACGCTTCTCCTTGGGATCGAGCGACGGCCCCTTGGTGACGGCCCACGAGCGGAAGACGCCGTCGACCTCAAGGCGCAGGTCATAGTGCAGGCGCGTGGCGTCGTGCTTCTGGACGACGAAGCGGGCGTATCGGGCGGAGCGGATGCGGGCCGAGCCGCTCGGCTCGGCGGTCTTGGCGAAGTCGCGCTTGGCCCGGTACTCGGCGAGCGTCTTGGCCATGGTGGATCAGGCTCGCTTCTTGCCGCGTGTGGGCTTCGGTTTTGCCGGCTCCTTGGCGGCGGGCTCCTTGGCAGGCTTCGGTGGGGCCTCCTTAGCTGCGCCCCCCTGCTGGCCGATCGAGCGTTTCAGGGCCTCCATGAGATCGACGACGTTGGTGCCGGCCGGCCGCGCCTCCTCTTGCGGGGCGATGATCTTGTGCCCCTTCATCTTCTCCTGGACGAGGGCTTGCAGCGCCTCCTGATAGTGGTTGACGAAGGCCTCCGGCTTGAACTGGCCGGACTTCTTGGAGATGAGCTGCACGGCGAGGTCGACCATCTCCTTGTCGGGCTTGGCCATGGGCACCTCGTCGAAGAAGTCCTCGGCCTGGCGCAGCTCGTCGGCGTAGCGCAGCATCTCCATGACGAGACCGTCGCCGAGCGGGGCGATGGCGACCAGCCACTCGCGGCCGGCTATGGTGATCTGGGCGAGGCCCGCCTTGCCCGTCTTGCGCAGGGCGTCGCGGATGACGACGTAGCCCTCGCCGGCCATCGGGTCGGCGGGCGTCACGAAATAGGGCCGCTCGAAGTAGCGGTAATCGATATCCTTGGCGTCGACAAACTGGACGAGGTCGATGGTCTTCTTGCTGTCGAGCTTGACGGCGTCAATTTCTTCCGGCTCGAGGGTGACGTACGTGTCGGCGTCGACCTCGTAGCCCTTGACGATGTCGGTGTTGTCGATCTTGCCGACCCCCTGCACCACCTTCTCGTAGTGGACGCGGCGTCCGGATGGCTTATGGATCTGGCGGAAGGAGATGGCGGAGCCGCTCTCGACGGCGTTGTAGACCTCGACGCCGATGGTCACGAGGCTGAGCCTCAGGTAGCCTTTCCAGTAGGCGCGGGCTTTCTTGGGCATGACGCGAACCCCGGTGCTGATCCGGGACATAACGCGAGGGCAGGATTCTCCGTTCCGTTCGGAGCCGGACGAGGCGGGCCGTAGCCATTGCCCGAAGCGGCCGCGATCCTCATGTTATGGTCGATCAAGAGCAGTCCAGGCGGGCGGAATGGCGGATAAGGACGGCAAGGGAAGGGATGGGCGGCCCATTGCGACCGGCGCGCCACGGAAGCCTGTGATGGAAAGTCCCTGGGCGCGGGAGGCGGGTCAGCCGCCGACGGCCAGGGAAGTGCCCGGAGTGCCGTCGGCGGGGCGGTCGAGCGAGACGGATGTCGCGGATTTCCTGGCGCGCCTCAAGGAGCTGCCGGCATCCACCGCCGTGGGGCGCGGGCGGCTGATCTTCGCCATGGACGCCACCATGAGCCGGCGGCCGACGTGGGACCTTGCGCTGTCGTTGCAGGCCGACATGTTCAAAGCGGTGGAGGAGGTCGGGGGGCTCGACGTACAACTCGTCTACTTCCGCGGTCACAGGGAGTGCCGGGCCTCCAAGTGGGTGTCGGATCCGGCGTCGCTGGCGCGACTGATGACGACGGTGGACTGTCACGGCGGGCTCACGCAGATCGGCCGCGTGCTGGCGCACGCCCGGGGAGAGAGCGGTGAGCGCAAGGTCAACGCGCTGGTCTACGTCGGCGACTGCATGGAGGAGAACGTCGACGAGCTGTGCGGCATCGCGGGCGAACTCGGCGTCGTCGGCTGCCCCGTGTTCCTGTTCCAGGAGGGGAGAGATTCCCGGGCGACGCAGGCCTTCGCGGAGATCGCCCGCCTGACGCGCGGCGCACATTGCTCGTTCGACGCCGGCTCTGCACGGCAGCTCCGGGAGTTGCTAACGGCGGTGGCGGTCTACGCGGCGGGCGGGCGCAAGGCGCTAGAGGCGCTGCGGCTGCAGGGGCAGGGCGGGGCGCGGCTGCTGCTGGAGCAGATGAAGCGGTGAGACGGCTTTCCCTCTCCCGGCTCTTGCGAGGAGAGGCTCTGGGTGAGGGGCGGCCGCTTGCGTTGCGGTATGAGGCCGCCCCTCACCCCGACCCTCTCCCCATGCCAAGGGGGTATGGGAGAGGGAGAAGACGTGCCGCACTTGAGCCGGGACGCCGAAGCGCCGATGATGGCGGCGGAATGGGGGAGGGCCGCGCGGCGGAGCTTCGATGAATGCACTGATCCTGGGCGCGCTGGCCCTGATCGTCGGACTGCTGGCGATGAGCGGCTACACGCGGGCCAATCCGGCCAAGCTGGCGCGGTTGCTGAAAACGCTGGGCGGCGTCGCGGCACTGGTGGCGGCGGGCGTGCTTGCCTTGCGCGGCGCACTTTCGGTGGCCGTGCCACTGGCGATGCTCGGATCGTGGCTGCTGTGGGGGCAGACCTCCATGCCGTGGAGTGGCGGCTGGGGCTCGGCGAAACCGACGCCGGGCCAATCGTCGCGTGTCACCACCGATCACCTCGACGTGACGCTCGATCACGGTACGGGCGACCTCTCGGGCAAGGTGGTCAAGGGTATCTTCAAGGGTCGATCGCTGTCGGGCCTGTCGCCGGCCGAGGTGGCGCTGCTGTGGCAGGACTGCCGCTTCACCGACCCGGCTTCGGCACAGATCCTGGAGGCCTACCTCGACCGCCGGCACCCGACGTGGCGCGAGGACCTCGCCCGCGGCGAGCGCGAGATGAGCGGACCGGACGGGCGCGTCTCGGCCGTGGAGGCGTACGAGATCCTGGGGCTGAAGCCCGGCGCTACCGAGGAGGAGATCCGCAAGGCTCACCGCGAGCTGATGCTGCGCATGCACCCGGACCGGGGCGGCTCGAACTATCTCGCGGCGAAAATCAACGAGGCTAAGGACGTGCTGCTGGAGAGGTAGGGCAGAGCAGAGCGTGCGGCGGCTCGACGACACTTCAGATTATGCTGGAATGAAAAGGCGCGGGACTCTCGTCCCGCGCCTTTCGTGTTTCAGCCGTGGACCGAGCCAGATCAGCCGGGCTTCTTGTTCTGGCGGTTGGAGATGAGGTCGTCGACGACGGCGGGGTCGGCCAGCGTCGAGGTGTCGCCGAGCGAGCCGAAATCGTCCTCGGCGATCTTGCGCAGGATGCGGCGCATGATCTTGCCCGAGCGCGTCTTCGGCAGGCCGGGCGAGAACTGGATCAGGTCCGGCGTCGCCGTCGGGCCGATGATCTTGCGGACGTGGCCGACGAGCTCCTTCTTCAGCTCCTCGGTCGCGGTCTCGCCGGCGTTCAAGGTCACGTAGCAGTAGATGCCCTGGCCCTTGATGTCGTGCGGGTAGCCGACGACGGCGGCTTCGGCGACCTTCGGGTGGGCGACGAGCGCGCTCTCGACCTCGGCGGTGCCGAGGCGGTGGCCCGACACGTTGATGACGTCGTCGACGCGGCCGGTGATCCAGTAGTAGCCGTCCTCGTCGCGGCGGCAGCCGTCACCGGTGAAGTAGGTGCCCTTATAGGTCGAGAAGTAGGTCTGCACGAAGCGCTCGTGGTCGCGGAACACGGTGCGCGACTGGCCGGGCCAGCTGTCGAGCAGAACGAGGTTGCCACTGGTGGCGCCCTCGAGCGTGGCGCCCTTGTCGTCGACGAGGGCGGGCTGGACGCCGAAGAACGGACGCGTGGCCGAGCCGGGCTTGAGCTTGGTGGCGCCTGGCAGCGGCGTGATCATGATGCCGCCGGTCTCGGTCTGCCACCAGGTGTCGACGATCGGGCAGCGGTCGTCGCCGACGACGCGGTGGTACCACTCCCACGCCTCGGGGTTGATCGGCTCGCCGACCGAGCCGAGGAGGCGCAGCGACTTGCGGCTGGTGCGCTTGACGAAGTCCTCGCCGGCGCCCATCAGCGCGCGGATGGCGGTCGGCGCCGTGTAGAGGATGTTGACGTTCCACTTGTCGACGACGTGCCAGAAGCGAGACTGCGTCGGATAGTTCGGGATGCCCTCGAACATCAGCGAGATGGCGCCGTTGGCGAGCGGCCCGTAGACAATGTAGCTGTGGCCGGTGACCCAGCCGACGTCGGCCGTGCACCAGTAGATGTCGCCGTCGTGGTAGTCGAAGACGTACTGGTGGGTCATCGCCGACCAGACGAGGTAGCCGCCGGTGGTGTGGACGACGCCCTTCGGCTTGCCGGTCGAGCCCGAGGTGTAGAGAATGAACAGCGGATCCTCGGCGTTCATCTCCTCGGGCGGGCACTCCGGAGCGGCCTTGGCCAGCTCCTCGTGCAGCCAGAAATCGCGGCCGGCGGTCCACGGAACGGGGTTGCCGGTGCGGCGCACGACGAGGGTCTTCTCGTCGCCCTTGCACTTGGCCAGCGCTGCGTCGGTGTTCTTCTTCAGCGGCACGGGGCGGCCGCCGCGCAATCCCTCGTCGGCGGTGATGACGAGCTTGCTGTCGGCGTCCTCGACGCGGTTCTGCAGGCTGTCCGGCGAGAAGCCGCCGAAGACGATCGAATGCACGGCGCCGATGCGGGCGCAGGCCAGCATGGCGTAGGCGGCCTCGGGGATCATCGGCAGGTAGATGGTGACGCGGTCGCCCTTCTTGACGCCGAGGTTCTTGAGCACGTTGGCGAACTTCTGCACGCGCTCGTGCAGCTGCTTGTAGGTGATGGTCTCGTCGGCGGTCGGGTCGTCGCCCTCCCAGATCAGCGCGATCTGGTCGCCGCGCGTCTTGACGTGGCGGTCGACGCAATTGGCGCAGACGTTGAGCGTGCCGTCCTCGTACCACTTGATGGAGACGTTGTGGGTGTCGAAAGAGGTGTTCTTAACCTTGGTGTACGGCTTGATCCAGTCGACGCGCTTGCCCATCTCGCCCCAGAAGCCGACCGGGTCCTTCACCGAGCGCTCGTAGAGCTCCTTGTACTTGGCGTCGTCGACCCACGCCCGCGCCGCCCACTCGGCCGGGACGTCATAGACCTTCTCGGACATGCTTATTCCTCCCAAGGATTTAGATGTTGGGCAACGATTATGCTGGCAGGCTCCCCGGGCGCAAGGTCCCCCTTGGTTGAAGGGACCGTCCGGCGGCGCTTCTGACTGCGGTCAGTGGGTGGCCATGGCGCCGAGGATGGCGCCCTCGATGAGCAGGACGCCGAGCCAATGAGCGCCGTCAACGGCCAGCAGTGTCAAGGGCTTGCGTACGTGTGCCGTGGCCGTGGCCATGACCGTGAGAACGAAGCCGACCCAGACTGAGGCGCCGGTGATGAGGCCGGTCCGGACGGTGATTCCCGAGGTGGCGTAGTGGGCCATGAGGCCGGCGAGCATGGCGGCCATGAGCGCCTCGGCGCCGATAGTTACGATCGATGCGCGGATGTGAGCCGAGACGGGCATGCCGTCCCGCTCCTCGAACGACTGGCCGGTGGCGTTGAGCCAGGTGCTCGACCAGTAGGTGTACCAGAGGCCACCGAAGGCAAAGGCGGCGATGGCCGCGGCGGCGACGGACCACCAGTTGATGCCGGCGAAAGCGATATGACCCATGAAAACCCCCGATGAGCAGCGGTGGGTACGGATAGCATGAGAGCGAGGCGAGCGGGAGCTGATGTGGGGGTGGGGCGTGGCGCCTGCTCGCGATGGCTTGCAATCGGGACAGGCGGCGATAGCGTAGCCCTTTCCTGCAATTCTGATCGCTCGGGGCGCCATGTCGGCACGCGAACGCCACCTGCTCTATCGTCCCATCGAGCCCTATGCGACCGGGCGGCTCACGGCCGGCGGGGGCCACGAGATCTACTACGAGGAGTGCGGCAACCCCGACGGCATCCCGGCGCTGATCGTCCACGGCGGGCCTGGCGGCGGCTCCAATCCCACGATGCGCCGCTTCCATGACCCCGACCGCTACCGCATCGTTCTGTTCGACCAGCGCGGCTGCGGGCGGTCAACGCCGCACGCCTCTATCGAGAACAACACGACTTGGCACCTCGTCGAGGATATGGAGCGGCTGCGCGAGCGCCTCGGCATCCACAAGTGGCAGCTGCTCGGCGGCTCGTGGGGTTCGACGCTGGCGCTGGCTTACGCCGAAACGTATCCCGAGCGGGTCTCGAGCCTGATCCTGCGCGGCATCTTCCTGCTGCGGAGGCGCGAGCTCGAGTGGTTCTATCAAGACGGCTGCAGCTGGATCTTCCCCGATGCGTTCGAAGCGTATCAGCGGCTGATCCCGCCGCACGAGCGCTCAGACATGATCGCCGCCTATCACCGTCGTCTCACCGACAGCGACAAGCGCCTGCAGATCGAGGCGGCGCGCGCATGGAGCATCTGGGAAGGAGCGACGCTGTCGCTGGTGCCGGACCCGGACCGCATCCGCATGTTCGGCGCCGAGAGCTACGCCTTGGCCTTCGCACGCATCGAGTGCCACTACTTCGTCAACCGCGGCTTCTTCGAGGAGGACGGCTGGCTGCTGTCGAACGCGGGCCGGCTCAAGGACATCCCCGGCGTCATCATCCATGGCCGCTACGACGTGGTGACGCCGGTCAAGAGCGCGTGGGATCTGAAGCGAGTGTGGCCCAAGGCCGACCTGCGAATCGTGCCGGATGCCGGGCACGCGATGACGGAGCCGGGTATCATCCACGAGCTGGTCAGCGCGACGCGGCTGTTCAGCAGGGACGGGTGGGGGTGAGGGAAGCCGGGAGCGAAGGCTTGGTCGTGGGCTGCCCTAGGGTGTCACCGACGTGACAGACACATGCCTCCACTTGGGCTACGCAGAGAATACGTGTCTTCTCTGCGAGGAAAGTCCGATGGCCGTGCTTCGAAATTTGCTCTTGGTTTCCATCGTAATCGCCAGTCCTGCGTTGATCATGCTTGCGAGCCCTGGCGTGCTTGCTCAAGAGCCAATCAGCGGGACCCGGATCGCGCTTCCGGTTGATATGAAGGGGCTGTTCGCCCGCAATGGATCGACCGAGGGCGACGACGGGCGGCCGGGTGCACCATCTAGCCAGCAGGAGCCGCTGACGGCGGAAGAGATCGAAGGCCTGCCGGTTGCCAAGCAGAGCAAGGTCAAGGGCTCCCGGCTGACGAAATATCGCGTCGAGGTCGGTGCAGAGGTGAAGGCGCCGCTCGGGGCCGTGCTGGACTTCTACGGCCGCGAGCTCGGCAAGCGGGCCAATTGGCGCAAGCTGGAGGACGCACCGGCGTCGGCTGGCTCGGCACGCGTGAGCTACGAGACGCCCGAGGGCCCGGCGCTGCTGACCTTGACGGAAGAGGCGGGAACGACCGCGGTGAATCTTGCCGTGCGCAAGCGCAAGGAAGCCGAGGCTTCCGGCTTGCTGCCCAAACCTGGACACGTTCGGTTCCTCGTCCCCATCAAGGATACGCAGCTCTCGCTGGCGGCGGGCACGATCAGGATCTCCGCCATGGATGGGGCCGAGCCGCCGGATCTGCCGACGATCGAGATCGGGCCAGGAAGCTATGTCGTGCGCGTCGACGTGGAAGGCCTCGACGTCCGGCCGGAGACGGTCGACGCCGGTCCCGACGACATCTGGGGCTTGGTCCTCACACCCATGGGCGTCATGCCGATCCAGATCTATTGAAGGGCTTGGACTCAGGTGCCGGACCGGTTCACGCGGCGGCTTTCTTCGCCTCGCGCATGAGATCGACGAAGCGGGTGAAAAGATAGTGGCTGTCCTGCGGGCCGGGGCTCGCCTCGGGGTGGTACTGGACCGAGAACACCGGCTTGCCCTTCACGCGGATGCCGCAATTGGTCTTGTCGAACAGCGAGACGTGCGTCTCCTCGACATCGGCGGGGAGCGTCTCGCGGTCCACGGTGAAGCCGTGGTTCATCGACGTGATCTCGACCTTGCCGGTGGTGTGGTCCTTGACCGGGTGGTTGGCGCCATGGTGGCCTTGGTGCATCTTGCGCGTCGTCGCGCCGAGTGCCAGGCCGAGCATCTGGTGCCCGAGGCAGATGCCGAACAGCGGCTTGCCGGACGCGACCAGCTTCTTGATCTCAGGCACGGCATACTGGCCGGTGGCGGCCGGGTCGCCGGGGCCGTTGGAGAGGAAGACGCCGTCCGGGTTGCGCGAGAGCACATCCTCGGCGGTGGCGGTGGCTGGCAGCACGGTGACCTTGCAGCCGGCCGAGGCGAGGCAGCGCAGGATGTTGCGCTTTAGGCCGTAATCCAGAGCGACGACGTGGAATTCCGGGCTCTCCTGGCGGCCGTAGCCCTTCCCCCAGACCCAGCGCGTCTCGTCCCAGGTGTAGCTCTGGCCGCTGGTTACGTCTGGGACGAGATCGAGCCCGAGGAGGCCCGGCCAAGCGGCGGCTTCCTTCTTCAAGGCGTCGAGGTCGAACTTGCCCGACGGATCGTGCGCGATGACACCGTTCGGCATGCCGTGCTCGCGGATGCGGGCGGTGAGAGCGCGGGTGTCGACGCCGGTGATGGCGATGATGCCACGCGTCTTCAGCCACTGGTCGAGGTGCTCGGCCGAGCGGTAGTTGGAGGGATCGGTAATGTCGGCGCGCAGCACGCAGCCGCGCACGCCGGAGCGCATGGCGAGATTCGAGGTCTCGGTGTCCTCGGCGTTGGCGCCGACATTGCCGATGTGGGGGAAGGTGAAGGTGATGATCTGGCCGGCATACGAAGGGTCGGTCAGGATCTCCTGGTAGCCGGTAATGGCGGTATTGAAGCAGACCTCGCCGACCGCGGAGCCGGTAGCGCCGAGGCCCATTCCGGAGATGACGGTGCCGTCGGCGAGCACCAGGCGGGCGGTCGCTGGCGTGTCGGTCCAGGGGGCGGGGGTCTGATCGGCGGTGCTCATAGGGTTCTGCCTCGCGGTGCCTCGCGGCCGTTCGGGGCGGCCGTCAGGGGGCGCGGCGCGGCTTTGCAGCGCGCGGGCGGCCCGGACCTCTCGTTGATTGGCCGGGAACCTAGGGGGAAGGGCGCCCCGGGTCAACACTCGGCACCTTGCGCGGGTTGCGATATTGTCGGTCTGCGACGAACGGCGGAGGTGAGGATGCAAGGGTTCTATTTCGAGGAGTTCGAGGTGGGGCGCGTGTTCGAGCACACCATCCGCCGGACCGTCACCGAGATGGACAACACCCTGTTCTCCTGTCTCACACACAACCCGCAGCCGCTGCACATCGACCGTGAGTTCTGCGCCCAGACGGAATGGGGGCAGCCTCTGATGAACTCGCTGTTCACGCTCGGTCTTATGATCGGCATCGCGGTCAACGACACGACGATGGGCACGACGATCGCCAACCTGGGCATGACGGAGGTGCGCTTTCCGGCGCCGCTGTTCCACGGCGACACGGTGCGCGTGACGACTGAGGTGCTGGGCAAGCGCGAGAGCCGGTCGCGGCCGGATGCGGGCATCGTGGAGCTGCATCACCGTGCCTACAAGCAGACCGGGGCGCTGGTGGCGGAGTGCAAGCGGCAGGCCTTCATCTATCGCAAGACGCCCGGCGCGGTGGAGGTCTGATGCGGTCGCTGCTGTTCGTTCCCGGCGATAGCGAGCGCAAGCTGGCGAAGGCGCTCGAGAGCGGGGCCGACGCTCTGATTGTCGACCTCGAGGACAGCGTGGCGCCTGAGCGCAAGGCCGCGGCGCGGGGGCTCGCCGCGGAGTTCGTGGCGAGCCTACGCGGGACAAAGGGCGGACCGCGGCCGATCGTGCGCATCAATGACCTGGGCACCCCGTTCTGGCGGGCAGACCTCGACATGGTGGTGTCGGCGGCACCCTATGCCGTGATGCTGCCGAAGCCGAACGGAGGCGGTGACGTGGCGCGACTGGGCGGCGCGCTGGACGAGCGCGAGGCGGTGCGCAAGCCCTCCGTCGCGAAGCTCCCGATCATCGCCATCGCCACAGAGACGCCGTCGTCGCTGCTGTGCATGCTCTCCTATGCACACGCCTCGCCGCGGCTCATGGGCCTCGCGTGGGGGCGGGAGGATCTGTCGGCGGCGATCGGCGCGCGGACGACGATCGACGAGGCGGGCGCGCTGACCTCTCCGTTCCGGCTGGCGCGCGATCTGGCTCTGTTCGCGGCGGCGGCGGCCGGGGTGGTGTCCATCGACGAGATCCACGCCGATTACCGCGACAGCGTCGGCTTGGAGCGAATGGCGCGGGCGGCGGCGCGGGACGGCTTCTCGGCCAAGATGGCGATCCATCCCGATCAGGTGGGGATCATCAACGAGGCCTTCACGCCGACCGCCGAGCAGGTGGCCGAGGCGCAAGCTATCGTCGATGCCTTCGCCAGGACGCCGGGGGTGGGAGCGATGTCGCTCGGAGAGCGCATGATCGACCGGCCGCATCTCGTGCGGGCGCAGCGGTTGTTGGCAAGAGTGCCGGGCAAGACGGCTTGAGAAGCGCGCGGCGCGATCGTATGCCGCGAGGGCCTTGCGAGGCTGAGCTCGTTGAAAGATGTTGGCGCCCCCGGGCCCGTAGGCCCGGCAAGAAACGGGGGAACGGACGATGCTGCAGACGGCACGCGCGACACGGGGCATGGTGGTGGCGCCCAATCATCTGGCGGCCGAGAGCGGGCTCGCCGTGCTACGCGAGGGCGGCAACGCGATCGAGGCGATGGTGGCGGCGGCGGCGACGATCGCGGTCGTCTATCCACACATGAACGGCCTCGGCGGCGACAACTTCTGGCTGATCAGTGAGAAGGGCGAGGCGCCGGTGGCGATCGACGCCTGCGGCGCGGCGGCGGGGCTTGCGACCATCGCTCGTTACCGCGAGCAGGGGCATGCAGCGATTCCGGGGCGCGGGCCGGCGGCGGCTCTCACGGTCGCGGGCATGGTCTCGGGCTGGAAGGCGGCGCTGGAGCTGGCGCGGCGCGCGGGCGGAAAGATGCCGCTGGCGCGGCTCCTCGCCGATGCCACTCACTACGCGCGCAATGGCTTTCCGGTCACGCGGACGCAGGCCAAGAACAACGTCGCCAAGCGGGCCGAGCTCGAGCACGTGCCCGGCTTCATGGATACGTTCATGCCGGGAGGCCGGCAGCCCGAAACCGGCTCGATGTTCCGGCTGCCCAAGGTGGCGGCGACGCTCGACCGGCTGGCTCAGGCGGGGCTCGACGACTTCTATCGCGGCGACCTCGCGCGCTCGATTGCCCGTGACCTGGAGGCGGCGGGGAGTCCGCTGCGGCTCGCCGACCTCGAGCGCCATCAGGCGCTGGAGGTGACGCCGCTGGAGGTCCGGCTGAAGCATGGCCGCGTCTATGGCATGCCGCCGCCGACGCAGGGGCTCGCCTCGCTGATGATCCTCGGCCTCATGGACCGCCTCGGATGCGGCTCTGGGGAGAATTTCGATCACCTGCACGCCATCATCGAGGCGACCAAGCAGGCTTTCATCGTCCGCGACGCGCACGTCACCGATCCGAAATACATGACGGTCGACCCGCAGAGCCTGCTTGCGCCCGAAGCCCTCGACGCCATGGCCGCCAAGATCAAGCGCGACACGGCCCTGCCGTGGCCGCAGCCGGCGGCACCGCGCGGCGACACGGTTTGGCTCGGAGCCGTCGACGGCGAGGGACGGGCGGTGAGCTTCATCCAGAGCATCTACTGGGAGTTCGGCTCCGGCGTCGTGCTGCCGGAGACGGGCATCGTCTGGCAGAACCGCGGCACGTCGTTCTCGCTCGACGAGAGGAAGCAGAATGCGCTGATGCCTCATCGCCGGCCGTTCCACACCATCCAGCCGGCGCTGGCGCTGCTCGACGACGGGCGCGTCATGCCGTACGGCACGATGGGCGGCGAGGGGCAGCCGCAGACGCAGGCGGCAGTCTATACGCGGCATGTGGTGCTGGGGCAGGAGCTGCAGGAGGCGGTGACGGCGCCGCGCTGGCTGCTCGGGCGCGCGTGGGGCAGCGAGGTCAACAACCTCAGGATCGAGAGCCGCGTGGGGGCCGAGACGATCGCGGCGCTGAAGGCGGCGGGACACGACGTCGAGGTGGTGGGCGATTTCGACGAGGTCATGGGCCACGCCGGCGCGCTCGTGCTGCACCGGCGGGGCGACAAGGCGGGCGTCATCGACGGCGCGGCGGACCCGCGGGGCGACGGCCAGGCGGCCGGGTTCTAGCGGTTGCCGGAGGCTCGATATTTCGTGTGCTGCGCACGCTCCTTGCGCTGGGTTCCTGCGCCCGTCGCGGCGGAAGGGCCGCTCCCAGGGATGACGAGCGGGTGCCTCGTTTGAGCCGGAAGAGCAAGCTCAGCGGGTCTCGTCGGCGTCGCCGAAGGCGCTGTCCTGCAGCGCGGCGAGGTCGAGCTTGGTGACCGACGTGGTGACCACGTGTCCATTCGACCGTGTGTCGGCCGTGGCGATGCCGCCCGCGAGCATCAGCGTCGTGGCGAGGACGAGCAGCGATCCGCTGGTGGCGGCGATAGACGGCGGGACCGGATTCGACAAGACACGTGCTCCTGAGGCAACGCAGAGTTTCTTCAGGATGCGCGCCGGAGATTGCCTATCCATTAACGCGCGACGCATTTCGGCACATTTCGCGCCGATGCGCCATGGCGGCAACGCCGGGTTGGTTAGCGCGATGTTCATCCGACGCGGATACAATCTGACCACGCAGCATGGCTGGGAGTGGTACGATGCTCAAGCGTTTCGCATTCGGCAGGCGTCAGGCTGCCTCGTTGGAACCTCCTTCGGAAACCGCCCCGCAGCGCGCTGAGACCGCCGCTCGCCCTTCAGTCGGCACGGCCCCGCTCCGGCCTCACGTGGACTCTGACGGCGTCCGCCGCGCGCTGCCGAAAGCGCTGTGGGAAGGCAAGCACGGCGACATGCTGCGCGGCCTCGGCATGTCGCCGGACGATCCCACCAACCTGATGCCGACGTCGGAGGGCATCAAGGCCCGCCTGGAGGCACTGCGCGAGGAGCAGGAGAACTTCATCGCCCGCGTGAATGCCAATCTGCCGTTCGACATCCGCGTGCTGCCGTGGGCCATGCTGCCGCACGGGCTGTGGGCGCGGGAGCATGGCGGATTCCTGCTGGCCATGGAGTTCTATGCCGTCGACCCGTGGAACACGATGCTGCTCGGCGCAGACCAGGTCTCGGCGCTTTCGCTGGGCCTGCCTGAGCACCCGCGGGGCGTGCCGAAGGAGCTCGAGGACGCCGCCAACAAGGTGATCGGGGGATTGCGCGCGAAGCTCGACGAGGCTCACAAGCGGACGACGCAGGCCCTGGCCCGCAACGAGATCTCGGCGCTCGACGACTTCGCGAACGCGCACGCGGAAGCCCGCAGGGAGCTGGTTAAGGTCGCCTTCTACTTCGGTGTCACGCTGTTCGGCGAGAAAGTGTTCGAGCGCCATCGCCAGCTGTTCGCGGCGACACTGGGATGGGTCCCACCACCGAAGTGAGACCTACTCCTCGCGGTAGACGCGCTCCCGGCGCTCGTGGCGCTCCTGTGCCTCGAGGGAGAGGGTGGCGATGGGACGCGCGTCGAGGCGCTTCAAGCCGATCGGCTCGCCGGTCTCCTCGCAGTAGCCGTAGGTGCCGTCCTCGATGCGGGCCAGGGCGGCGTCAATCTTGGAGATGAGCTTGCGCTGGCGGTCACGGGCGCGCAACTCGAGGGCGCGATCGGTCTCGGACGTGGCGCGGTCGGCGATGTCGGCGTGCTGGGTGGAGTCCTCGTGCAGGCCAGCGAGCGTCTCGCGTGTCTGGCGGATGATATCCTCCTTCCAGGTGAGCAGCTTCTGGCGGAAGTACTGACGCTGGCGCTCGTTCATGAACGGCTCGTCGTCGCTCGGCCGGTAGTCCGGCGGCAGCGTGATCGCGGCCGGCTTGGCGCGGTCCGCGGAGGTCTTGTCGCCGGCGCCGGGAGCAGCGGACGCCCCGGACTTCTTCTGCTCTCGCTTGCTCATCGTCTGGCCTCGCTCTGCGTGGGTGCGCCGGCTTCGGAACTCGGACACCGACCAACCTCTCCCCTTTCGGGACGGGTATCTCCAGGCGCTATCAACTCCACGCGTGGTCAGCAAAAATCGTGCCCCGTATGTACTTTCGACGCAGGGCTGTCAAGGCGCGCGCTGACGGCCCGGCGAAGGGCTCCACAGGGCGCGGGAGCATGACAATTCGATGACGGGGAGAGCGGGCGGGACGGTGCGGCCGCGGAGCGCTGTCCCCCGGGCGCGCGGCCGGCGTCAAGTGGCCGGCATCGTGTGGCAGCGAGCCCCGAGGTAATCGTTGAGGAGCTTGTTGTAGCGATCGACATCGGCCTGCTGGCTGGCGTTGAGCTTGCGCCCGGCCTGGGCCGCCTCAATCTGGGAAGGCACGCCCTTGCCGTCGAGCTTGTTGAGCTCGCCGCGAACGGTCTGGCAGGTCTGGCCGGCGGGCAGTGGGCGGGCACCCGGGTCGCCGTACTTGTTGCTCTCTCCGGCGCAGCCAGACAGGGCGGCGGCCAATCCAGCCCCAAGCACGACGACGATGCGCACCGACGACGACGACCCACTCATGCTCACCCCGCTGCCTCCCTCACGATCGTATTCCGACATGCGGTTTTCACCATAGGCGGACCGCGTCCGCAACCCCCGCTTCGCCGCACTCCCCGAGCACTGTGGCGCCCATGTCGCAGCGCAGCATCAGCACTGGAAGACGCTCAAATGCAAACGGGCGGCGCCTGGCCGCCCGCTGCTATCCTACGGGCCTGCGCACGTCCCGATCAGGGCTTCGGCGCCGCGGCCTTGTCGGCAACCTTGGCCACTGTCTTCACGGGCTCGGTGGCGGCCGGGGCCGGCGTCGCGGCGGCCGTCTGCATCGCGGACTTCGGCACTGTGGAGCACTTGGCCTGGAAGTCGGCGTTGGCCTTGTTGAGCTCGGCCGCCTTGGCCATCTCGGCCGCCGTCATCTTGTGCTTCTTGGCGGCGGCTTTCTCGACCTTGTCGGCGATGCCGTCCTTCCGCAGTGTGTCGATCTGGGCCGAGAGCTGCGTGCAGGCCGGGTCGACGACCGGGGCGGCGGGCACGGCCTGGGTGGTCATCGTGCCACCGCCGATGATGTTGCCGTCGGCGCAGCCGGCCAGGACGGTGAGCCCACCGATCATCACGGCGGAAAGGATGAGCTTGCTGGACATTTGAAGATCCCCGTTGTGCGCGAGCTGCGGAATACCGGTGCTCGTCGGATGCCGAGTCTCTTGGATCAGGCAGCGTGCGCTCGCAAGCTTCGTGGCGCAACAGCAGGCTTTTCGCACGCGGGAAACGCGACGGCGATGTGGAAACAGGTCGCTTCGTGGCGATTTGGGCACACAAACTCGGGCCGAGTTGGCTCTGCGCCTGGAGCGAAAGCCGAATCAGTGGCGGGTGCCGCGCTTGATCTTGCCGATGCGGGTCGGCGCAGGCTCGGCGTCGGAGACGGCGAGCCCCTGCTCAATGGCGGTGCGGATCGACTGCATGGCCTCGTCGCGGGGCATCTGGCCATCGAGGGCCACGGCGTTAGCGACATGCTGGACGATATCCGAGAGCAGCCGGCCCCATTCCGAGACGTCGTGGCTGAAGACCTCCGGCGCAAGCGCGACATGCAGGCTGCCGTCGGCGATCCAGGCGCGCAGCACCTCAACCGCCTGCTTGGCCTCGCCGACGCCATCAGGGATATCGAGCTCCTCGTGGGTATCGTGCGTCATCTTCACTTGCCTCGGTTGGCGTCGGGCGGGGCGGGGCCAGTCTTGCTCCGGGCTCTCATATTGGAGCGGCTCTTCACGGCGAACCCCTTCACACTTGGCCTAAACCGCTCTAGTCGCTCGATACGGGGGAACGATAGCACAGGCCCTCGGCAGCCGCGACGATGCGGGCGGGAGTTGGTAACGCGAGAGCCTCGAGGTTGGCCGCATAGGGCATCGGAACGTCGGCGCCCGACAGGCGGACGGGCGCTGCGGACAGGAGGCCAAAACACTCGGTGGCGGCCCGGGCGCAGACCTCCGCACCGATGGAGCACACCGGCCAGCCTTCCTCGACGACGACAAGACGCCGGGTCTTGGCGAGCGAGGCGCGGACGGCGGCAAAGTCGAGAGGACGCAGCGTGCGCAGGTCGACGATCTCAGCCGAGACGCCCTTGACCTCTAGCGCCACGGCGGCTTCCAGGGCCAACACGACGCCATAGGAGTACGAGACGACGGTGACGTCACGGCCGGTGCGCGGGACGGCGGCGGCACCGAGCGGCACGGTGGCGTCGCCCGGCGGCACGGGTCCCTCGAGGCCGTAGAGGCGCTCGTGCTCCAGCACGGCAACAGGATCGGGATCGCGCATGGCCGAGAGCAGCAAGCCCTTGGCGTCCGCCGGGTTGGAGGGAGCGACCACCTTCAGTCCGGGCACGTGCGCCAGCCAGGAGGCGAGGCTCTGGCTGTGCTGGGCGCCGAGGCGGGTGGCGGGGCCATCGGGGCCGCGCAGGACGATCGGCACGCCGAGGTTGCCTCCGGACATGTAGCGGGTCTTGGCGGCGGTGTTGACGATCTGATCGATGGCCTGCAGCGCGAAGCTCCAGCTCATGTACTCGACGACCGGCTTCATTCCGGCCATGGCGGCGCCGACCGCGACGCCGGTGAAGCCCAGCTCGGCGATCGGGCTGTCGATCACGCGACCCGGGCCGAACAGCGCCTGTAGTCCCTCCGTGACGCGGTGCTGGCCGCCGCAGGGGCCGATGTCCTCGCCGATGAGAAACACGTCCGGGTCGCGCTGCATCTCCTCGCGCAGCGCCTCGCGAAGGGCATCGCAGTAGGTGAGGACCAAGCTTTCCGATCTCGGAGGCGGAGTTGGCTCGGGCACGAGCGGGCCGGGCATCAACGCATCAGGCATGTGCAACCACCCCGCTGGCGAGGGCGGCGGGGTCCGGCTCGGGGGCGGCCTGGGCGGCATCGGCGATCTCGTAGACGAGATCGCGGACGGCATCGTCGATGTCGCGGAGACCGTCGCGGGTGGCTAGCCCGGAGCCGATCAGCGAAGCTCGGGCGCGCTCGATCGGGTCCTCGTGCTCGCGACGGGCCTGCAGAGCCTCCGGGCTGAGCGTGGTGTCGTCCCCCTCGACATGGCCGCGGAAGCAGTAGGTGCGGATCTCGACGATGCGGGGACCGCCGCCCGAGCGTGCGACAGATCCCGCGCCCAGGCAGGCGTCGCGCACAGCCTCCACCGAGACGCCGTCAGCCATCTCGCCGGGGATGCCGAACGGCTCGCCGCGGCGCCACAGCTCGCGGGCGGCACAGGCCGTATCAGCGGCCTCGTTGTTCTCGATGACCAGCACGAGCGGCAGCCGCCAGCGCGCCGCCATCTCCATCGTCTCCGCAACCTGGCCCTGGTCGGCGGCGCGGTCGCCGAAGCACACCCAGGCGACGCGGCCATTGCCACGTTGCCGGTTGGCGAGCGCCAGGCCGGCGCCGACCGGCACGCAGGCGCCGACGATGCCGTGGCCGCCGTAGAAGCCGACCTCGGGCGCGAAGAGGTGCATCGAGCCCCCCTTGCCGGCGCAGAGGCCGGCCGCCTTGCCGGCGAGCTCGGCCATGACGCGCCTCGGATCGCCGCCTAGGGCGAGGAGCGGGCCGTGGCAGCGATGTCCGGTGATGACCTGATCGCCCGGCTCGGCCGCCAGCGCGAGACCAACGGCTGCGGCTTCCTGGCCGATCGAGAGGTGGCAATAGCCGCCGATGTCGCCGAAGGCGTAGAGCTGGCCCGCCTTCTCCTCGAAGCGGCGGATGAGCAGCATGCGGCGGTAGGCTTCGACGGGATCGAGTGCCGCGGTCGTGACGGCGGGCGTCGACGGGGTGGCGCGCGCCGGTTCTCGGCACGACGTCGCGTCCATGCTTTCGGCCTCCGTGACGCCGTCGGCGTCACGCTCCTCGACCTGCCCCATGCGTGCTCCCTGGATCGTCTTCACAGGAGTATAAGGGTTGGAGCCCGGCTTAGCGAGGCCGACCAGAGGCGGCGGGGGCGGACGGTTTGATTGACGCGTGTTTGCGGTGCGGCAGAGTATTGCGACGCACAAGCATCCGGGGTGGACTCTCTGGCGCAGTGCAGCGAAATCGCCTATCTCACCGCGCATGCGCATCTATCGTGAATTTCACTTCGAGGCCGCTCACTTCCTCCCCAGCGCTCCGCCGGGGCATCCCAACGCACGCGTGCACGGTCATTCGTTCCGTGTGCGCGTGTCGGTGGACGGTGAGCCGGATGCGGAGACGGGGCTCGTGATGCATCTCGACGAGCTGTCGGCGGCGGTCGCAGATGCCCGTGAGGAGCTCGATCATCGCTTCCTGAACGAGATCGAGGGGCTCTCGGCGCCGACGCTGGAGCGGCTTTCGATCTGGCTCTGGAACCGGCTGCAGAACCGGCTGCCTGGACTGGCCGAGATCCTGATCTCGCGCGATACCTGTCACGAGGGTTGCGTCTATACCGGTCCGGGGCGCGCGGCCCGGCTGGCGGCGGAGTAAGCTGATGGGACGGGTGACGAGATGGGACGCAAGGCACCACCGGTGACGCTGCTCGGCCACGTGGCCAAGCTGCCCGAGAGCCCCGACGCGGCGGTTCTCGAGCGCGTGCCGAACCCGCATGCCGATACATTCTACGTGGCCCGCTTCACGGCGCCGGAGTTCACCTCGCTGTGCCCGGTGACGGGTCAGCCGGACTTCGCGCACCTGGTGATCGACTACGTGCCTCGCGATTTTCTGGTCGAGTCGAAATCGCTCAAGCTCTACCTGTCCGCGTTCCGCAATCATGGCGCCTTCCACGAGGATTGCACCGTTGCCATTGGGAAGCGTGTGGCGGCGCTGCTCGAGCCGCATTTCCTGCGCATCGGCGGTTACTGGTACCCGCGCGGCGGCATGCCGATCGACGTGTTCTGGCAGACGGGTAAGCTTCCCGACGGCGTCTGGCTGCCGGACCAGGGCGTGGCCCCTTATCGGGGGCGAGGTTGAGCCGATCTCGCCCGTTTCAGGGCTTCTTCACGCACTTGTGGTCGTCGGTCATCACGTAGCCCTTCTTGCACTTTGCGTGCTGCTCGTCGCCGTGCGCGGTCGCCGGCATGGCATGGGCGATGAGCAGCCCGACGGCGGCGAGAAGGGCGAATGGCAAGCGCATGGAATGTCTCCTGCTCGTGTCTGTTCAGGGCGGTGTTTTCAGTTGTGCTCCTCGACCATGACCTCGATTTCGACCTTGCCGGCCTGCTCGAAGGTGAGGCTCAAGGGGAACATCTCATAGCCGGCGAGCGGCTCGGTGAGGCCGGAGAGCGTGATGTGCGGTCCGCTGGCGCGCAGCTTCACGGTCTCGCCGGCAGGGATCTCGATGGCGCCCGAGGGCTGCTCGGGGGCGTTGCCTTGGCGCAGACCGGCGCCGGTCGCGAAGGGCGAAGCGGCGGCGAGAAGACGCTCGGGGGCGGTGCCCGAATTGTGGATGGTCATCGAGATGATGGCTGTCCTGGCACCTTCGGGCGGCTCGAAGGTCCAAGGGTGGACGATCTTCAAGCCGCCGGTCTCGAACTCGTGCGCTGATGCCGAGGTGGACGCCACCGCGAGAGTGGCGGCGAAGGCGGCGGCGAACGCGGAACAGCGAAGCATCAACTCCTCCTTCCGGCGAAAACTCAGAACGCCACGCCGATACCGGTGCTCACGCGCCAGTCGGCCTCCGGCTGGATGCCGTTGGTTTCGGTCATGACGGGGATGCCGACCGACGCGAAGGCCGAGACGCTCTGATAGCTGAGGCGGATGCCGGGAGAGACGAACAGTGTCGTGCCGCCGGAATTGTCGTCCTTGACGCCAAGCGTCGACTGCTTGGCGTGGTATTCGCCGTTGAGCTCGAGCACGAGGTCGATGTTGAGGCCTGGGCTCTCCTCGTGCACGTGGCCGTGCGCATCGGCGCCGTGAACGTGCGGCTTGGCACCGTGCCACATCGGGCCGTCCGTGGTGCCGCCGAATGACGGCAGGCGGTAGGAGACCGCGGCGTTGAAGAGAAACTGGTCCCCGAGGTCGGTGCTCTGAGTGCCGGTCGTCGAAAGGACATAGAGCACGTTGGAATCAAAGGACCAACGCGGCGCCAGGCGCTGGCTGAAGGCGGCGCCGAACAGGCCGCCCCAGGCCCCCGATCCGGGCTGGAACTCGGCGTCGAGCAGCTCGCCTTGTCTCGACACGCGGCCGGTGGCGCCGGTCGGGGCCTTGAAGCCGAGCAGGATGGCCGCCTGGGTGCCCGAGGCGCGATTATTCAAAAACCGGTACTGGCCGAGTATCGACAGGTCGCCGATGCCGGAGGAGCCGCCGTGATTCTCGACCTCGAAGCTGGGGGGAGGGCCAGGGCTGTCCTCCTCGGCGGCTCGAATGCCGGTGCGCCTGATGAAGGGCAGGCGGAAGGCGACCATGATGTCGTTGGTGATGCCGTAGGCGCCGGTGAGCGCATAGGACTGGATGGTGTCGAGCCCATGCACGCCTTCGATGCCGGCGGCTGCCGCCGCGATCAGCGTGCCATCGCTGAGGTGCGTGAAGCGGGAGTAGTCGATCGTGATGCCGGCGACGAGGTGCCCGGCCTCCAGAGTGCCGGCGGGGATGGTGATGATGGGGCCGGTGTCGCCGGTGTTGCCGGCGCCGCCCGGATGATGGGCATGTGCGGGAACTGCGAGGCCGAGGATTGCGGTTGCCGCAACGACCGCGGGTGTGGCGGCAGAGCGAAAAGTCATGGCGTCACCTGATGATGGATGAATTCCCGGCCACGAGACGGAACCTCTCGGGGCGAATGCGACGCAACGCGTGGAGAAACGAATGAGGAAGCGGAGCAGCCGCGGTCAGGCAGCGGGAGGTGCCCGAGGAGATGCGGGCTCGCCACCGGTGCGCTGCAGAGGGGCGCGCTCGGATTCAAGGTGCGGTTGCGGCCGGTGCGGTCGTGCCTTGCCGAGATCGTAGGCCATCGCGGAGGCGAGGGGGGGCAGCGCACCGATAAGTCCCCAGCTCGCGAGGCAGCAGGGGCAATCGTGCTTGGCGGGTGCAGTCGGCTGGCCGTCGGGCAGGTCGACGTCAACCGTCATCTGCCTGTGCACCGTGCAGATCACCGTGAAGGTCTTCGAGACGGGACCAGATTTCGCGGCGACCAAGGACGCGCCGATCACCTGTACGACCACGAGTGTGGCCGACAGCAGGGCAAGCAGGACTCTTATGTTCCCCGAGCGTCGCATGATGACTTTTCTGCCACAAACTCGACGTCCACGATAGTGCATCTCAGCCACGAACACCGGCATTCTCCCGGAACAAGGGGGCTGCTGCTCCGATCACGAAACGGTCTTCCACCGCGGCTTGCCTCGGCAACGTTTGCCCCGGGCGGCGACTCACTTAGCCTCCCGCGCTAAAGCCGAAGGATCGCGGAGGGTGTGTCGATGACCTTGCTGTTTCGTGTGCTCTATGCGGTCCATGCCAAGGGCACGCATCACAAGCTGGCGCTCGACGCCGTGCGCTTCCTGACCGTCGGCGACGCAGAAGGCTGGCAGCGGCTGGTGCTGAAGCACGCCGAGACCTACATGGTTGGCGCCAAGGCGCCGGACACGGAGTTCAAGGACTTCAAGAACCACGTGCTGCATCCGCGCGACAACTACTGGGGCGGCGCGCCGGATGCGGTCGAGCAGTGGTACGGGAATCTGGTCGCGGCGCTGAAGGCTGAGAGCTGGGAGGAGGCGGTGCGGGCCGCCGGTGTGCTCTCGCACTATTTGTCCGATCCACTGCACCCGTTCCACACGGCGCAGTCCGAGGCCGAGAACGCCATCCACGCTGCCTTCGAATGGAGCGTCAATCGCGCCTACGACCAGCTGTGGCGCGAGGAGCCGGGCGACAACGGCGGCGCGGCCATCGCGGTGGGGCAGGGCGAGGGCTGGCTGCGAGAGCTGGTCGTGCGCGGCGCCGAGAAGGCCAATGTGCATTACGAGAAGCTGATCGCGCACTATTCGATCGAGGCGGGCGTCGTCGATCCGCCTTCGGGGCTCGATCCGGTGGCGCGGCGGACGGTGAGCGAGCTGCTGCACACGGCGGCGCGCACCATCGCCGTGGTCCTCGACCGGGCGATCCTCGAAGCGGGCGTCAAGCCGCCCGAGGTGGCTCTGGCGCTCGACACGCTGCTGGTGACGCTGGCCATACCGAAACAGATGCTGCTGAAGCGGATCGGCGATGCCGAGGACCGGCGGCAGGTGGAGCTGATGTACGACGAGCTCAAGGCGACCGGCCGCGTCGTCTACAACCTGCCGCTCGACGACCGCACGGTGCGCGACCTGCATGCCCGAGAGGTGGTGGCACCGCGCGAAGCGGCGAAGGCGGCGGCGCGATCCCTGTGCATTGCGAGCGGCGGCCGGCCGGCTGTTGCTGCACAGGCTGATATCGCGGAGGCCACGGTGGAAGTGGTGCGGGCTACCAGGCCGGAGGCTGGGCTGTCGAGCCTGACGCCGCGTCCCGCGAGTCCACGGACGGCAATGGCGGGCGAGAGCGCCCAGCCGCCTCCGCTGCCGCCGATGGCGCGGGCAGGAGCCAACGATGGGCCTGAGGACGCTGTGCTGGCCGCCGCGGCAGCGGCTTCGCGTCCCCGGGAAGTGCGTATCTATCTGGAGCCGGCCGACAATATCGAGAAGGCGCCCGCGATCGGGCCCAAGACGGCGGCGCGGCTGGCGGAGGCCGGCGTCAGGACGGTGGCCGAGCTGCTTGACGCCGACGCGGATAGTCTCGCCGCAAGGCTTGGGCGTAGCGACACGACCGGCGATACGGTGCGGCGCTGGCAGGAGCAGGCGCGGCTGGTCTGCTCGGTGCCGGGGTTGCGTGGCATGCAATCGCAGCTGCTGGTCGGAGCGGGGTATCGCACGCTGGAGAGCATTGCGGCGGCAGATGCCGACAAGCTGTGCGCCGATGTGCTCAGCTACTCCACCACGTCGGAAGGACAGCGCATCCTGCGAGACACGGCGCCGCCGGACATTGCCCGCATCAAGCTGTGGGCCGAGGCGGCACGCACGGCGCGCGCGGCCTGAAGCGGTCGGCCTGAGGCGGGTTGGCCGGACTGGAAACATCGCGAGGCGATGATATGTAATGGGGCAGCAATCACCCTGTCAGGAGCGCCCCATGAGCTACTTTCTCGCCAAGAACGTGAAGCTTTCGTACGAGCAGGCGCTGGAGGCGGCAACCGAGGCGCTCAAGGGCGAGGGCTTCGGTGTGCTGACCGAGATCGACGTCGCGGCGACGCTGAAGAAGAAGCTCGACGTCGATTTCCCGAAGTACAAGATCCTCGGCGCCTGTAATCCGCAACTGGCGATGAAGGCCTTGACGGCCGAGAATCAGGTTGGCGTGCTGCTGCCCTGCAACGTCGTCGTTCAGGAGCACAAGGACGGGCGCGTCGAGGTCTCGGCGATGGATCCGGCCGGGGCCATGGCCATGATCGGCAACAAGGAGCTCGACGCCATCGCTGCGGACGTGAAGGCGCGCCTCGAGCGCGTCCTCGCCAAGCTCGCCTGAGGCGCGAGGGCGTGACGGCCGCGCGCGGGACCGGCGTGGCGGTCCGGTGGGGCGCCGGGGAACCCTGCGTGGCCCGAGAGACATAGTGCCGAGGCATCAGTTCGGCTAAGCTTCCACTGATCAGTGCCCGGCCGGGCCCGCCGTCCGGAGGGGAAGGCGTTTCGGGGGAAGCTTCATGCGTAGTTGGCTCAGTCGCGTTGCGTTCACGCTCGGGTTCCTGTCGGCCGCGGGAGTGGCCGTCGCCGATCCGCCGAAAAAGCCTGTGCCAAGATCGGTGGGGCCGGTCAGCGGCGCGCCGCAAGTTGTCTTCAACAACTCCAGCCTCAGGATCACGAACGGCGGCTGGACGGCCAAGAGCCACGCCAGCGACAGCTACGTCGAGTATTCGCGCCTCCTCGGCGGCGACATGGCGCCGTTCGACTACTATTACCAGCTGAAGATCGTGCCGCAGATCTCGCTGAGCTTCAAAGGCTGCAACAGCCTGACCGCGCCGGCCATGCTGGAGCGAATTGCGGGCAAGACCAAGAACAGCCTTCTGGTGGTCAGGCTCGGCATCGGCTACCGCTTCGCCGCCGACAACACCGCCAACATCTTCCAGAACCGGGATGTGCCGATCCTCCTGGTCGGCAACAACAACGACAACAACCGGCCTAAGAACGGCTGCTTCTTCTCGATCACGAACGAGACGGTGCTGCCGCTGTTCCGCTACGGCGGCGCGAGCAACTACGAGGACTTCCTGATCCGGGTGTCCGTGGAGCGTGGCACGTCGGTGCAGTTCAACATCGTCAAGCGGGTCAAGGAGACGTTCTCGCTGTTCAACGCGGCCTACAGCTGGACGGACCTGACGGGCGCGCGGACGACGGCCTTCGCTGCCGCGGCGCAGCAGTTCGAGGACGCGATCAACGGGGCGGGCGAGCAGCTGCAGCGCTACAACGAGGAGCTTTCGCTGCGTCCGCATGGCCGCAATCCGGACCGGTTCGTGTTCACCGCGCCGGATTTCATCAGCCTGTCGGCGGGAACGCTCGTGCTTTATCCGCGCCTCATCGCCTCGATCCTCATCGACAGCAAGGCGGCGTCGGCTGGCGAGACGCTATCACCCGAGGCGATCCTGGGCAGCCGGGGGCTGTCGACGCGGCGGTGCTCGAGCGAGATCCTGTCGAGCGGAAGCTGCAACCTGAAGGTCGAGACGGTGCACCAGTCGCTGATCGGCCACCTCGCTGCCACCTCGCCGGCGATCTTCGACCTCGATACTCCGGCGGGCCTGGCCAAGGTCTACGACACCTGCCAAAGGGTCCGGTACTGGACCACGGACGTGCTTGAGCTTTCGACGCTCGATTCGCTCGCGGTGCGCTGGGCGGTGGCGTCATCCGTCGGTCTGGATAGGATTCTTGCCGACGACAAGCTGTCCGAGCCGATCGTGGCGGCGACCAAGATCGAGCGCGGAAAGCTGCGTGACATGTGCTGGGCGTCGAAGGACGAGGCCAAGCTCAAGGCATTTGTTTCCGCGATGAACCGCAAGCTGCAATAGGCGTATAGAGCGAGAACGTACGGATTGGGGCGGGCCGGTGCTTCAGCCGGTCCGCCTTTCGCGTTATGGTGGTGCCATGAACGAGATCGCCCCCATCCCCCCGATGCCCGATCCTGCCATGTTGCCGGCGCTGGCCGTCTCGCTCGGAGGGCTGGGGATTGGGTGAGCGGATGCAACCGAGCGGCCTGCTGCGGCCGCTGCTAGCTGTCGTTGTCTGCGTCGTATTCTCCCTGCCGGCTGGTAGCGCTTTCGCCTGCAAGCCGGTCGCATTTTCAATTTGGTACAGCACAATTTTCAAATGGCGGCAGACCTGCACTCACCCGCTGTGCGGAAGGGTTGGTGATGCGCATGACGGGGAGCCACCACCAGCCGAGGTGATTTTCGATGTCAACTGCACTCACCTGCATTCCGAACGCTTCTATGCGGTTCACGGGACAGTATGGGAAACTCTTCGAGATGGCGGCATCGTCATAATCGGCGAGGTCCATGACAATCCTGAGGATCACCGGTTCCGTGGCGTGCTGACGGAATTCATCGGGCGGCAACTCGACGTTCCGGTGGAGGGGCAGCGGCGAGCCGAGCCCGCAGCCGTCTTCGAGCACATCCGGGGCGAGCAAAAGCCGGCGCTGGAGAAATTTGTGGCCAAGCCGGGCTCGGCCGACGATCTGTTCGCGGCGCTGGATTGGGACAAGAGTGGGTGGCCGGACAAGAAGCTGTTCGCGCCGCTCTACGAGGCGGTGATCGCGGCCAGGCTGCCGATCTATGCGGGCGATCCGGCGCGCGAGATGATCAAGAAGGTGGCGAAGGAGGGCGAGGCGGCGCTGCCGGAGGAGGAGAGGAAGCGGCTCGGGCTCGACAAGCCGCTGCCGGCGGTCTCGCAGGAAGGGCTTCTGGACGATCTCGAGAAGAGTCACTGCGGGCTGATGCCGAAGACAGCCTTCGGCAAGCTCGCCTACGCTCAGAGGTATCGCGACGCGTGGCTCGCCGATACGGTGCTGACGGCGGCCAAGGAGCATGGTTCGGCCATCCTGTTCGCCGGCAACGGCCACGTCCGCGCCGACCGCGGCGTGCCCTGGTACATCCGCCAGCGCGCGCCGGAGAAGAAAGTCGTGACTGTGATGCTGGTCGAAGTCGAGGACGGCAAGACCAAGCCGGAGGACTATGACTTGAAGGGTGACGACGGCAAGCCGGTCGCCGATTTCGTCGTCTTCACGCCCCGCGCCGAGCGCCCCGACCCGTGCGAGGACATGAAGAAGATGTTCGAGAAGAAGAAGGGCGGTTGAATGGGTTCGAGCTGGACATCCCCACCCCTGACCCCTCTCCGCAAGGGGGAGGGGAAAAGCGCCGAGGAACGCATCTGATGCAGGTCACGCTCAAGCTGTTTGCTACGCTCTCCGACTACCTGCCGCCGGGGGCGGCGAAGAACGCGATCCCGCGCGAGGTGGGGGACGGCGTGTCGGTGCGCGACCTGCTGGCGAGCACGGGAGTGCCGATGGAGAAGTGTCACCTGATCCTGGTCAACGGGGTCTACTGTGCTCCCGCGAAGGCCGGCGAGAAGCAGCTTGCCGCAGGGGATACGGTATCGGTGTGGCCGCCGGTGGCGGGTGGGTGATGCAGGGTGGCGTCGAGGCCCGCCAGATGGTCGAGAAGATCATGTCGGCGAGCCGCGAGGAGTTCGCGCGCAGCCTCGCCGTGCTGCTCGGCAAAGAGGTGCCGGAGCTGCCGGCGCGTGTGGCGGTCGGAGGCGGAAACGTCGAGATCACATACGAGGCGTTGCAGCCCGCACGGCTCGGCGGACTGCTCGAGCTGCCGAGGGCGCGCGTGACGCTGGCGTTCGAAGGCGTCAGCCCGGCCGATGTGGAGAGTTTCCAGCGCCGCTTCGACCTCGCGTTCCAGAGGGGCGGGGGTTGAGCCGAACCGCCTTCGAGCTGCTATAGAGCGGCGCATGATAGAGACGATCAAACCCATTCACGTGATCGGCGGCGGGCTCGCGGGCTCGGAGGCGGCGTGGCAGATCGCGCAGGCCGGCGTGCCGGTGATCTTGCACGAGATGCGGCCGGTGCAAGCGACCGCGGCGCACAAGACGGACGGGCTGGCCGAGCTGGTCTGCTCGAACTCGTTCCGGTCCGACGACTGGGAGAACAACGCCGTCGGGCTGCTGCACGAGGAGATGCGGCGGGCTGGCTCGCTGATCCTGGCGGCGGGAGATCAGCACAAGCTGCCGGCGGGCGGCGCGCTGGCGGTGGATCGCGACGGCTTCTCGGCGGAGGTGACGCGGCGGCTTTCCGGGCACCCGCTGGTGACCATCGCGCGCGGCGAGATCGCGGGGCTGCCGCCGGCCGAATGGGACAGCGTCATCGTGGCGACCGGCCCGCTGACCTCGCCGGCGCTGAGCGCGGCCATCCTGGAGCGGACGGGAGAGACGGCTCTGTCGTTCTTCGATGCCATCGCGCCGGTGATCCACGCCGAGAGCATCGACCTTTCCATCGCGTGGAAGCAATCGCGCTACGACAAGGCGGGGCCGGGCGGCACGGGGGCGGACTACCTCAACTGCCCGATGAACAAACCGGAGTACGAGGCGTTCATCGACGCCCTTCTGGCGGCGGAGAAGACCGCGTTCAAGGAGTGGGAGGCCTCGACGCCCTATTTCGACGGCTGCCTGCCGGTCGAGGTGATGGCCGAGCGCGGCCGCGACACGCTGCGCTTCGGGCCGATGAAGCCGGTGGGGCTCGCCAACCCGCACAAAGGCGGCGAGCGGCCCTATGCGGTGGTGCAGCTGAGGCAGGACAACGCGCTCGGCACGCTGTGGAACATGGTCGGCTTCCAGACCAAGATGCGGCACGGCGAGCAGGTGCGCGTGCTGCGCATGATCCCGGGGCTCGGGCAGGCCGAGTTCGCGCGGCTCGGCGGGCTGCATCGCAACACGTTCCTCAACTCGCCGCGCCTGCTGGACAGGCAGCTCAGGCTGAAGGCCGAGCCGCGGCTGCGCTTCGCCGGTCAGATCACCGGCGTCGAGGGCTACGTCGAGAGCGCGGCGATCGGGCTGCTGGCGGGACGGCTGGCGGCGGCGGAGCGATTCGGGCGGCCGATGGAGGCGCCGCCGGCGACGACGGCGCTAGGTTCGCTGGTCAACCACATCACGGGCGGTCACATCGTTGCGGATGAGGAGACAGTCGAGCCGAGCGAAGAATCCGGCAAGTCGCGCGGTCCGCAATCGTTCCAGCCCATGAACATCAACTACGGCCTGCTGCCGCCGATCGAGACGCCGCTCGTCGACGAGCAGGGGCGCAAGATCAAGGGCAAGGACAAGACGTTCGCGAGAAAGCGTGCTGCCTCGCGGCGGGCGCTCGCGGACCTCGCGGCGTGGCTTGCAACGGCCACTGGTGGGCACACTACTTGACCAGCGTCACCGGCACCGTGGCCTGCTGAAGCACCTCGGTCGAGACAGACTGCTCGAGCAGGCCGCGCAGGCGCCCGTGGCCGCGCGTGCCCATGACGATGTGGTCGATTTCAATCTCGCGCGTCACCTCGACGATCATCTCGGCCGCCGGACCCCGGCGCCTGATCGCCTTGTAGTCGATGCCCGCCTCCTTGCAGATGGCGATGCCCGGCGCGAGCGCCGCCGAGGCCGTGCGGTCGAGCTCGTCCTGCTCGAAGGGCTGAGAGACGACGAGGTCCGAGGAGGCGACGCCGATGCTCGAGGCGGTCTGGGCGTTCAGCAGCAGCACCTCGCCGTCCGGAGAGGCGGTGGCCATGAGCACCGCGACCTCGACGGCGCGCGTCGAGGCGGGTGTGCCGTCGATCGGGACCAGGATGCGCATCGGACCCGATCCGGTGTAGACCGGCCTGACCGTAATCTCGCGCGAGGACCGGACGGGTGGCGCAACGGGCGCCAGCGATGGCGTGGTCTCTGCGGCCTCCTCGGCCAACGCGCCGCCGCCCCAGAGATGGCGGAGCGCCTTAAGGGCGTCGCGGTCGGTGGGGAAGATGTTCTCGGGACCGATCTCGCGCACGAGCCCCGAGCGCTTCATGACCTTGAAGGACTGCTCCTTGAGGCCGCTGAAGACGAGCGTGATGCCGCTGGCCTTGAACCGCGAGACGAGGTTGAACAGCATTTCGATGCCGGAGGCGTCGATGCGGTTGATGCCGGAGCCCTTGATGAGGATGTGGGTGAGCGCGGGATTGCGGCGCTCCATGTCGATCAGGGCGTCCTCGAAATACGCGACATTGATGAAGAACAGGGCGCCATCGAAGCGGATGGCGCCGAGCTTGCCGCCGAGGGGCTCGATGTGGTGGCGCTTGGCGTCGTGCAGTCCGGTGTCCTTGAGCCCGAGGACGGCGATGCGGGGGCGCATCAACCGGTAAAGCAGCAGCGCCAGCGACAGCATGATGCCAGTCAGGATGCCGATCTGAATGTTGGGAGCGAAGGCCAGAGTCGCGGCGAAGGTGACCAGACCGGCGATGCCGTCGTCCTTGTGGGCGCGCCAGGCGTTCTGGATGATGCGGATGTTCACCAGATTGGCGACGGCGACCATGATGATGGCGGCGAGGACCGCCTTCGGAAGGTGATAGAGGAGCGGCGTGAGATAGAGCAGCGTGGCAAGCACGAATGCCGCCGAGACGAGTGAGGAAAGCTTGCTGCGGGCGCCGGCCGCGAGATTGAGCGCCGAGCGCGAGAAGGAGCCGCTGACCGGCATCGAGTGGCAGAAGGCGGCGGCGATCTTGGCGATGCCCTGGCCGATCAGCTCGCGGTTCTCGTCCCAAGGCGTGCGCGTGCGGATGGCGATGATCTTGGCGCTCGACATCGCCTCCATGAAGCTGATGAGGGCGATGACGAAGCTGGCGGGGAGCAGATGCACGGCCATGCGCCAGTCGAGCGGCGGCAGCGACAAGCCCGGAAGCCCTTCCGGAACCGAGCCCACGACGCGGCCGCCGAGGCGCTCGAAGCCGATGGCGGCGCTGACGACGGTGAGCAGGGCCACGGTGATGAGGACACCCGGCAGGCTCGGGGCCTTGCGCTTGAAGAGGACGAGCATGAGCAGGCTCGTCAGGCCGAAGCCGAGCGTCAGCAGCTCGACCTTATCGATGTGATAGAGCACGTGTCCGATATCGAGCAGGAAGTGATTGGTCTGTATCAGCGGGATGCCGAGCAGCATCGGCAGCTGCGACAACGCGATGATAATGGCGGCGGCGTTGATGAAGCCCATCAGCACGGGATGGGAGAGGAAGTTCAGCAGCACGCCCATTCGCAGCACGCCGAACAGAAGCTGGAACAGTCCCGACAGCAGCGACAGCATGACGACGTAGGGGATGAACTGGTCGCTGGCGGCGCCGACCAGCGGTGCCACGCTGGCGGCGGTCAGGAGCGACGTCATCGCGACCGGCCCGGTCGACAAGAGCTGGGAAGAGCCGAGCAGCGCGCCCACGATGGTGGGGATGAAGGCGGCGTAGAGGCCGAAGATCGGCGGTACGCCAGCGAGCTGGGCATAAGCGAGGGACTGGGGAACCGCGACCAGCGAGACCGTGATGCCGGCGATGAGATCGGCCCTGACGTCAGGCAGTGCCAAGCCCCGCAGCGGAAGCCTCAGTCCGAGAACGTCTGCACGCATGCGCCCCTCCCCGGGGGGAGCAGCGCCCATTTCGGCCTCATCCGGTGCGAAACGAATGGGTGCGGTCCCCGCGCACGCCGGCGCAGGGGATGGGACGCTCTCCGTAAGCGATTTGTCGGAGGGCTCTCTACGTGCCGGATCGATGACGCGCAACGCGTATATGTGCGTATCGCCACCACGTACAAATGCTTATGTGGCGTGGTTCAGCGGCTTCGGCCGGACGAGCATGAAGGCGGCGAAGGTGCAGAGCCCGAGGGCCGCCGAGACGGCGAGCACGCCCATGCCGTAGTGCTCGATCAGCAGCCCGAACCCGAGCGGCGCGGCCGCCTGAGCCATGCGCGAGGGCGCACCCAGGATGCCGAGGCGATAGCCGTAGTTCACGGGTCCGTAGATGGCGAGCGGCACGGTGCCCCGGGCGATCGTGAGGATGCCGTTGCCGGCGCCGTGCAGCAGAGCGAAGAGCGGGAACGAGCCGGCGAGGCCTATGGCGATTAGGAAGGCGCCGATCGGATGCAGCGTGGCCGAGATGCGCGCCGAGGTGAGCGGGTGATGGCTCTGCATCAGCGTGACCTCGGCGAAGCGAGCGGCGACCTGGGCCGGTCCGATCAGCGCGCCGGCGGCGATGGCTTGCACTGTGGTGGCGCCAGCGGCCTCGAGCAGGCGTGGCAGGTGGACGGCCATGGCCGTGGAGATCACCCAGCCGGCGGCGAAGGCGAAGCCGAGGAGCCACATGGTGGCGTCCATCGGGATGTGCGGCTTCTCGGCGCTCTTCTCATGATGCGCGACTGGCGGCGGCACGGGCAACATGAAGCGGTTGATGGGCAGCGCGATGAGGAGGTGCACGGCCGCCCAGGCGACGCATGTCCAGCGCCAGCCGATCAGCTCGAGGCCGAGCGCCGACAGCGGCCATCCGATGGTGCTGGCGAAGCCGGCCATCAGCGTGATGCCGGTGATGGGTTTCCTCGCCTCATTGCCGAAGATGCGTCCGAGGGTGGCGAAGGCGGCGTCATAGAGGCCGAGGCCCATGCCGGCGCCGAGCGCGATCCAGCCCGTCCACATGCCGAGCCGCGAGGTGGCCGAGGCGAGAGCCAGGAGACCGCCGGCATAGAGTCCGTTGGAGATCATCAGCACGCCTCGGCCGCCGAGGGCGTCGATGGTGCGGCCGACGCGCGGGCCGAGCACGGCGCCGACCAGGAGTGCGACGGAGAAGGCGGCGTAGACCTCGGTCTTCGACAGAGCGAGCGTGCGCGCCATGGGCTCGCCGAGGATGGCGGGGAGATAATAGCTCGAGGCCCAGGCGATGGTCTGCGTCGTGCCGAGCGAGAGCACGACCGCGAGCCGCCGGCGGTCGCTCATTCCGGTTGCGACAGGGGCGCTGTCCGATGAGCCGTCCGCCACGGCGCCCTCAGCGCTTCGGCTCGCGGGCGGGGACGATCTCGCCGTCCTCCTTGCGAAACTCGCCGATGTGCGGATTGGGCAGGATGTCGAGAACCAGTTCCGAGGGCCGGCAGAGGCGGACGCCCTTGGGCGTCTCGACGATCGGGCGGTTGATGAGGATCGGGTGCTCGATCATGAGGTCGAGGAGCTGGTCGTCGGTCCATTTCGGATCGTCGAGGCCGAGCTCTTCGTAGGGCGTGCCCTTCCTGCGCAGCACGTCGCGCAACGGCAGCCCCGAGGCCTTGATGAGGCTCTTCAACTTGGCGCGGGTCGGGGGGTCTTTGAGGTACTCGACCACGACGGGCTCGGCGCCGCTGTCGCGGATCATGGCCAGCGTGTTGCGCGAGGTGCCGCACTTCGGATTGTGGTAGATGGTGATGGTCATCGCGTCGCCTGCCTCGAGCGCCCGTACATGGGCGGGAGGGGCTGTTATGCCGGTGCTTGGGGGCGCCGTCCATCCCGCGAGCGTGCGGTGCGCAATGTTCAGGGGTGGCCGAGCATCGGGATGGACAACGGCCGAATTGGCGGTCCCGGCAGGACTCGAACCCGCAACCCCCTGGTTCGAAGCCAGGTGCTCTATCCTTTGAGCTACGGAACCGCGCGAACGTGGCTGGACAGTCTGGAGCTGGCGGATGGGGTGGGATTCGAACCCACGGTGGGCGCTAGTCCCACGCCGGTTTTCAAGACCGGTGCCTTAAACCACTCGGCCACCCATCCTTCGGCCAAGCATCCAGAGTGACGGGCCGCGACGCGCGGACCCTATCGCGGCGGGGCGAAGGGAACAAGCGCGTCGCTCGGCGCCAGGCCGATCCCGTGGCGGACCGTCCCACTTCGGGGCGCCGATAAATCCGGCAGAAACGGCGTTTTCACCGCGATTCAACAGAAGTCTGCCATTGTTGCGACGAGCTGCGGACATGAAGCGCCGCTAGCAGAGGAGAGCGCAGCGAGCCGTGGGAGCGCGCGCACCCCGTGGGGTGCGGGTACCGGCGGAATCTGCCGCCGTTGGAATGCCGAGGTAGCGCGTGCGTCCGTCGTATCCCGAGACGTCGTCATTCATCGTCACTGCATCGAGTGATCACACCCGGCTGCTGGCGGCCCTGCTGGTGACGTCCACGGTGCTGGCCGGTTGCTCGGCCCAGAGCGAGCGGACCCAGGACGCACGGGTGACGGGTGACCGATACGACTCGAAGTACGGCGTCAGCTCGAGCGAGCGCGTGGTCCAGGGAGGACCGGTACCGAAGGGCGGCGGAACCTACAAACTCGGCAAACCCTATTCGATCGCCGGCCGCTGGTACGTGCCGCGCGAGGAGCCGGGCTACGACCGCAGTGGAACCGGCTCGTGGTACGGCGACGAGTTCCACGGCCGCAAGACGGCGAACGGCGAGATCTTCGATCGCCACGCGCTCACGGCGGCGCATCCGACGCTGCCGCTGCCGAGCTATGCCTACGTCACCAATCTCGACAACGGCCGCACGATTCTGGTGCGCATCAACGACCGCGGGCCCTACGCGCACGACCGCGTCATCGACCTGTCGCATGCGTCGGCGACGGCGCTCGGCTACTCGACGAGAGGTCTGGCCCACGTAAGGGTACGCTACGCGGGACGGGCGCCGCTCGATGGCAACGACCGCCACGAGCGCGCGTTCCTGGCGTCGCAGCCGTGGTGGCGAGGGTGGGGCAGCGAGGTTGCCGCGGAGCAGCCGGCACAAAGGCCGATGCGGCAGATGGCGCAGCCGGCCGCCACGCCGGTAGGGCGTTCACCCGTCCAGCAAGCCCCGGCGCCGCAGACCTCGGCCGCGAGCCCGTCCGGCGGGTGGACGTTCAACGGCTATCGCTCGTCGATTGCCAGCGGCCGCCAAGGGCTCGGCGCGGCGCAGTAAGCGGGGGGCACGAGTCCTGGCGGTTCAACAGGGAAGGAATGGCCGCGGATCGCGCACAGTTGACGAGGCTGCCCGGCTGCCCCGATAGTTCGCCCACACGTGTCACTTAACGCCGTTCCGGAACCATCCGATGTCCGATTTCGGCTGCTCGCGCGGCTCGTGCGCCGTAGCACGGTGGCTAGCATCGCTGGTGATGCTGGCCGTGATGGCGCACGCGGCGCTGGCGGCGCCGGATACCGGCGAGATATCGACCAAGGCCAAGCACGCCATCCTGATGGACGCGGATACCGGCGCCATCATCTTCCAGCGGGCGGCCGACGAGCTGGTGCCGCCGGCGAGCATGAGCAAGCTGATGACGCTGGCCGTCATCTTCCGCAGCTTGAAGTCCGGCCAGCTGAAGCCCGAGGACGAATTCACGGTCAGCGTCAACGCCTGGCGCAAGGGCGGCGCGCCATCACGCACGTCGGCAATGATGATCCCCGTCAACACCAAGGTACGGCTCGACGAGCTGCTGCAGGGCATCATCGTGCAGTCCGGGAACGACGCCTGCATCGTGGCGGCGGAGGGCATCGCGGGATCGGAGACGGCGTTCGCCAAGATCATGACGGCGGAGGCGCGGCGGATCGGTCTCAGCAAGTCGACCTTCGCCAACGCGACGGGGCTGCCCGATCCCGGCCAGCGCATGTCGGTCAAGGAGCTGGCGATCCTCACCCGCCACCTGATCCGGGAATATCCCGACCGCTACAAGATCTTCGCGCAGAAGGAATTTCCCTACCGCAAGCATAAGTTCATCAACCGCAACCCGCTGCTGTTCCTCAACATCGGTGCCGACGGTCTCAAGACCGGGCATACGGAGGAATCGGGCTACGGCCTCGTCGGCTCGGCGGTGCAGGACGGACGGCGGCTGATCGTGGTCGTCTCGGGCCTGCAGACCGCGGACGAGCGCAAGCAGGAGAGCCAGCGGCTCTTGGACTGGGGCTTCCGGAGCCTGACGCAGGTCAAGTTGTTCGACAAGGATGAGGTGATCGGGCAGGCGCGGGTCTGGGGCGGGGAGAGCTTCTACGTGCCGCTCGTCGCCAAGGGCGAGCTGACAATCGTGCTGCCGAAATATCCGGCCAACCAGAAGCTGCGGGCGGAGATCATCTACAAGTCTCCCCTGAAGCCGCCGGTCAAGAAGGGCGACCAGGTGGCGATTCTGCGCGTGACGTCGTCATCGAACGCGCAGAACGAGGTGCCGCTCTACGCGGCCGAGGACGTGGCCGGCGCGGGCATGATGCGCCGGGGGCTCGACAGCCTCGTGCATCTGGCGTTCCGCTGGATAACGTTGTAGGTCGGCAATCGGCAGTCGGCATTCAGCATTTGGGCTTCGCAGCCAATGCGCGGGCCGTTGCGAGGCACACCAAGGCCGATACGAATGCCGAAAGCGAAAAGCCGGACGCCGAAAGGCCTGTTCATTACCTTCGAGGGCGGTGAGGGCTCGGGGAAGTCGACGCAGATGCGTCTGCTCGCCGACAGGCTCGGCGGACTCGGGCGCGAGGTGGTGGCGACGCGCGAGCCGGGCGGAACGCCGTTCGCGGAACGGGTGAGGGCGCTGATCCTCGACCCGGCAACGCCGGAGCATTCGGCCGTTAGCGAGGCGCTGCTGTTCTATGCGGCGCGGGCCGATCATCTCGAGCGGGTCATACGGCCGGCGCTGGGCCGCGGGGCGATCGTCATCGCGGACCGCTTCTCGGATTCGACGGAGGTCTACCAGTGCCACGCCGGAGGGTTGCCGGCGAAGGCGTTCGCGGCCATCGAGGCGGCCGTGGTGGGCGACGCCAGGCCGGATCTGACCGTCATCCTGGATCTCGACCCGGCCGTGGGGCTCGAGCGGGCGCGGGCGCGCGGGGCGATGAACGCCTACGACGCGCGGTCGCTCGCGTTCCATCAGCGACTGCGGGAGGGCTTCCTGGCCATTGCCCGGCGCGAGCCGCAGCGGTGCGCCGTGCTCGATGCGGCCGAGCCGGCCGAGGCTGTCGCGGCGCGCATCTGGAGCGTGGTGGAAGCGCGCCTCGCGGTTGCAGGAGCCTGAGCCATGGGAGCCTGAGGGATGGCGCGCGCGCCCGCGACGCAGGAAATCGAGGAGGTGCCCGAGGCCGACCGCCTCGGCGACTATCCGCATCCGCGAAATACGAGGTTGCTCATCGGTCACGAGGCCGCGGAGGCGCGGCTCGCCGAGACGTTCGGCACGGGGCGGATGCACCACGGCTGGCTGCTCACGGGACGAGAGGGTATCGGCAAGGCGACGCTCGCCTACCGGCTGGCGGCGTTCCTGCTGGCGGACGCGAGCGAGCGCGATCCGTTCGGGGGCACGCTGGCCATCGGCGAGGACAGTCAGGCGAGCCGTCAGGTGCGGGCACTCTCTCATCCGGGGCTGCTGCTGCTGAGGCGGCCATGGCAGAGCGACAAGAAGCGCCACGCGACCTCGATCACGATCGAGGAGGTGCGCAAGCTCCGGGCCTTTCTGGTGCGCAGCGTCGATGCCGGCGCCTGGAGGGTGGTCATCGTCGACCAGGCGGACGAGCTCAACATCAACGCCGCCAACGCGTTGCTGAAGTCGCTTGAGGAGCCGCCGGCGCGGACCGTGTTTGTGCTCATCTCCTCCGAGCCCGGCCGGCTGCTGCCGACGATCCGCTCGCGCTGCCGCACCTTCGACCTGCAGCCGCTCGAGCCGGCCGCGCTGCGTAAGGCGGCGACGATGGCGCTGGAGGCGGCCGGCAAGGATGTCCCCGCCGAAGGCGATTGGCCGGTGCTGACGCATCTCGCGGGCGGCAGCGTGCGCCGCCTGCTCGGGCTGGCGGCGACGGGAGGGCTCGATCTCTACAAGCGTATCCATGCAGCGGTATCGGCGCTGCCCAGGGTCGCGTGGGGCGACATCCACCGGCTCGCCGAGGAGTGCTCGGGGATCGGCACGGAGCAGAAATTCGAGCTGACGTTCGAGCTGTTGCTCAGCCTCCTGTCACGGCTCGTCAGGGCCGAGGCGACGGGCGAGGGGACGGCGGAGGAGCGGGCGCTGGCGGCGCGGCTCGCGGGCAACGGCCGCCTTGCCTCGCTGGCGGAGCTGTGGGAAACAGTCGTCCGTGAAAAGGGGGAGGCGCAGGCGCTCAACCTCGATCGCAAGACGCTCATCCTCGAGACTTTCGCCCGGCTCGAGACGCTCGGCCGGTGAACGGCCGTCATCCCCGCGCGGGGAACCCTCATTGCGAGGCAGGAATGGCCGCCGAGAAATTCTACATCACGACCGCGATCTCATATCCGAACGGTGTGCCGCACATGGGCCATGCCTACGAGGCCATCGCGACGGACGCGATCGCGCGTTTCGAGCGCTGTGACGGAAAGTCGGTTTTCTTCCTCACCGGCACCGACGAGCACGGCCTCAAGATGAAGCAGACCGCGGCCAAGGAAGGGCTCGGCGTGCGCGAGCTGGCCGACCGCAACGCGGCCCGGTTCCGCGAGATGGCGGAGTTGTTGAACCTTTCAAACGACGACTTCATCCGCACCACCGAGGAGCGGCACTACAAGTCGTGCCAGGAGCTGTGGCGGCGCATGGCGGCCAACGGCGACATCTTCCTGAAGAAGTACGGCGGCTGGTACTCGGTGAGGCAGGAGACGTTCTACAAGG
>WBZX01000029.1_pt1 | contig 58688 bp, 57 predicted proteins | sample 5204211 | NCBI WGS metagenome assembly WBZX01 (sample SAMN12344362, study PRJNA552823) | activated sludge metagenome | biome: Activated sludge suspended growth; feature: Nitrification reactor; material: Wastewater; isolation source: activated sludge from nitrification reactor of wastewater...
ATTCCCCTGCACAAGACCGACCTGGCTGAACGAGTCACGACATCGATTCGCCAAACAGCTACTGCACTGAATGTGAACCTGATCGAGGTCGAAACCAACCTGCGTGAATTCTGCGACCAGTTCGTTTCCTGGCGCATGTACCACGGGGCAGCGCTCGCCAGCGTGGCACACCTCGTCGGCCAATCTGTGGGAACAGTCTACCTGGCTGCTACCCACACCTACGCTGATCTGTTCCCCTGTGGCACGCATCCGCTGCTCGATCCTCTGTGGAGCAGCGATACGGTCAACATTATTCATGATGGCTGCGAAGCGACTCGCTTCCAGAAGGTAGCCAAGCTGGCACAGTGTGATGTAGCCCTGCAGACGCTTCGCGTGTGCTATCGCAACAAGGATACGGAACTCAACTGCGGTCGCTGTGAAAAATGCCTGCGAACGATGATCAGCCTCTATTCGCTCAATGTGCTGGAGAAGTGCGAGACTTTCGCCAACACACTGGATCTTCGCAAGATCGCCAGCCTTCGGCTGGGCAACAACCCACGTATCCTGATGTATGTGCAGGAGAATCTGTCAGCACTGAAAGAACGCCGCGACAGTAAGCATGTGGTGCAGGCAGTTCAGCGTTCGATGCGTCGACCCAGCCTGCTGCATCAACTGAATCGCCAAGCCAAGCCTTTGTTCCGCCGATCGACCTATTTGAAGTTGATCGGTCAAGCCCCACCGAAGTCGTCGTAGACGGTTTCGATACACCCTCATCGCTACGGGCACGATGCCCTTATTCCTGTCAGGAGGACTGTGATGTCCCATGAACTCATCATTCATCAGCCACAGCTGAAGCAATCCTCAACAGGTTCGCGAATTGAGGTGAAACTCGAAAGCCCGGTTGGGCATTTCGATTTGTTCTTCGATATCCAGGGTGCTGAGCTCCGTGATAGCGTAACTCCCTTCGTGGCACTGTGTGTACCGCTGGCCATGACCCGAGGCTGGAACATCCGTTGTGAACAACCCATCAGCGAACGGCTGATGGAAGCCAGCCATACCATTCAGGACATCATTCAGTTCTTCAGGCCTCACACCCAGCGCATCAGGATTGATGTGCCCACCCAAGTCGAACCCGTCAGCGAAGGACGCACCGCAGCCAGCTTCTTCTCCGGCGGTGTCGATTCGTATTACACCTACCTGAAGCATCAGCATCGCATCACCAGGCTGATCTTCGGCTGGGGATTTGACATCAAGCTCAACCAGGAATCCTTCGCCCAACTGGTACAGGATCAAATGCAGCAGGTTGCAGATGAACTGGGAGTTGGGCTCATTCGGGTAAAAACCAACATCCGTGAGTTCTCTGATCCGATCATCCACTGGCGTGATCTACATGGTGCCATCCTGGGAGGCACTGCATCACTGCTCTCGAAAGAATTGGACACCGTCTACATTGCCTCGTCACAGCACTATGGCGACCTGTTTCCCTGGGGCTCGCATCCCATTCTCGATCACCACTGGAGCACCGAGGCAGTGCAGGTGATCAACGATGGCTGCGAAAGCAAACGGCACGAAAAACTCGCTCTCGTCATCACCAACGAAGTGGCGATGCGTCGGCTGCGGGTCTGCTTCAACAACAAGTACGACCGCTATAACTGCAATCGCTGTGAGAAGTGCTATCGCACCAAGGTGGCTCTCTATGCTTTGGGGGCGCTCGAACGCTGTCAGACCTTCAAGCCTGACATCGACCTCAAGCACATGAGCGAGCTGCGTTATGGCAACAATGGCAACGTCGTTCGAGCCAACATGGAAAACGTTGAGCTGCTGCAGATGCGTCGACCTGACCCTGCCGTCCAGCGTGCGCTCAAGCTGGCCATGCGTCGTCCGAGTTGGATCAAGACTGCCAAGCAGATGTTGCGGAAGCACTTCCCCAAGACGGTTGTTGAGGGAAAGCCGTTGAAAGTGGGGTAAGACTCGAAGTCGTCTGCCCCGAATTGATCACATCTGCTATTGTTACCAACTGTTCTGTAACAGTGTGACAGGAGCCAGAAGTGATCGAAGTGCCGACGGTGCTGGGGCTGCTCACGTTAGTCACCATTCTTGCCTTGCTGGCACCGCGGCTTCGCGTGCCAGTACCAACGCTTATGGTGTTAGGCGGCCTGGGCATCAGCATGATCCCGGGCCTTCCTTGCATCACCCTCCCACCTGATCTGGTCTTCCTGGTCTTTCTGCCTCCTCTCCTGTACGTAGCAGCCTGGCAGTTGCCCTGGCACGATTTCAAACGCAACATCCGCCCCATCGTTCAATTGGCCGTCGGGCTGGTGATCCTGACCGCACTCTGTGTGATGGCAGTCATGCAATGGATGGTGCCGGAGATGTCGTGGGCTCTGGCACTCGCTCTCGGCGGAATCCTCGGTCCCCCTGATGCCATTGCTGCCACCTCCGTCACGCGTGGCTTGGGCGTTCCCACTCGTATCCAGACCATTCTGGAAGGCGAAAGCCTGATCAACGATGCCACCGGCCTGGTGATCTACCGCATTGGTATCGCCACTGCCCTGACGGGCAGCTTTGTGTTGATGGACGCGGTGAAGATGTTCTTCTATGCAGCCATCGGTGGAGTACTAATCGGCTTAGCAATTGGCTGGATCATCGGTCAAATACACCGTCGACTGGACGAACCGACTGTGGAAACCGTGCTAACGCTCCTTACGCCTTACGCAGCCTATCTCGCGGCAGAACATCTTCATATGTCAGGCGTGCTGTCCACGGTAACAGTGGGGATCATGGTTTGTCGTCGGCAGGATGAGTACTTCACACCGCGGATGCGTTTGCAAGCCAACGCTGTCTGGCAAACTCTTGAGTTCATTTTGAATGGCCTGGCCTTTGTCTTGATTGGGCTGCAGTTGCCCCAAGTGCTGACCCAGCTTCATCAGGACCGTGCCTTGTGGACCACGGTCTTCGCTACTGTCGGTGTCTATCTGACCGTCGTCCTGGTTCGCCTGCTCTGGATCTATCCGTCCGCCTGGATTCCACGAGCCATTAGCAAGCGCATCCGCACCCGCGACCCCATGCCCTCACTCAGTTCGCTGGCTGTGATCGGTTGGTGTGGCATGCGTGGTGTGGTGTCGCTGGCGGCAGCACTGGCGATCCCGCACGTCACTCATGATGGCCACCCTTTCCCGTATCGCGGGATGCTCTTGGCCATCACCTTCGGCGTGGTATTAGGCACGCTCTTCATTCAGGGACTGACGCTGTCCACTCTGGTGAAGCTGTTGCGGTTGAGTGATACCACCAAGTCGTCACAGGAGCACGAGATCCACATTCGATTGGAACTGGTCGCCTCTGCCATCTCGTATCTGGAAAGTGCAGGCGAAGACTTGAGCCAGCATGAAGAAGTGGTCAGGAAGGTAAGAGACCACTTCGAACGCCAGGGCGAACTGGCACTCAGTCAACTTACCATGCTCACGCTGCCGATCGATGAAGCAAGAGACTTCTCCCGACCCAGCCGGGAACTCTACCTCGGTGCCATCCGAGCCCAGCGACGCAAGCTCAAGAAGCTTCATGAGAGCGGTGAAATCCACGGAGCAACGCTACAACTCCTGGTCGATTCGCTGGATATGGATGAATCTCGGTTCCGGCATACGTATGCTTCGCTGGGGAGGCGGGGGTAGTATTGAGATTGGACACACACTTTGTGTAAATGGAATATTTTTCATGCATTTGCATAACTTATGTGATACGATCCTGCTCATCTCTGTATTGGCAGGGTTCGCCCATGAATCTGATGGAACTCGTGAATCATGCAGCAGCACTGCCAACTGATGCGGAACGTGTAGCCTTTTTTGATCAGGTTTTTGCCGCTCAGCCCGAGTTACGACCTCAGTTGGAACAACTTCTTGGCTATCTCATTCAAGTGAAGTTGACGAACCCCGACAACGCCCATGCTCAACCAGCTACTAGTCCCGAAAGTAGCGGTACCGTCGATTATGTACCCAAGGTCTCGACTGGTTCGGTTATCGCAGGCAAGTACAAGGTCAGGCAGATGCTCGGCGAAGGGGGGATGGGAACCGTTTATATTGTCGATACGGTTCGCGATGTCAAAACATCGTTCGCCTTGAAGCTGATCAAGGCAGAATACGCATCGCATCAGGTCATAGCTCGCTTCGAGCAGGAGCGCCAAGCTCTTGCCCTGATGAACCACCCGAACATTGCCAAGTTTATTGATGCCGGGACCTCCGAATCGAAACAGCCTTACTTTGTGATGGAGTACATCAAAGGTCTGCCGATCACGAAGTTTTGCGACCAGGAAAAGCTGACCGTGGATGAGCGGCTGAAGTTGTTCCAGTCGGTTTGTCACGCAGTGCAGCATGCCCACATGAAAGGGATCATCCACCGCGATTTGAAGCCGGGTAACATTCTGGTTACTTATGTGGATGGCGTTCCTGTTCCCAAGGTGATTGATTTCGGTGTCGCCAAAGCCACGCTGCAACCACTGACCGACAAGACGATTCACTCCGAGATCAACTCCATCATCGGCACCCTTGAGTACATGGCACCCGAGCAAGCCGAAGTGAACAGCCTGGATATTGACACGCGCGCTGACATCTATGCCCTGGGCGTCATCCTGTATGAACTACTGACGGGAGCATTGCCGTTCAGTCGGAAAGAACTGGGTGCAGCAGCACTGTTGCACATGCTTGAAAAGATTCGACTGGAAGAACCTGCTAAACCTAGCACCAAGCTGTCCAACTCCGGTTCGCTGCCCAGCGTCGCTGCCACCCGCAAGATTGAACCCTCTTTGCTGATGAAGAAACTCCGTGGCGAGATCGACTGGATTATCATGAAGTGCCTGGAGAAGGAACGCGGAAGACGCTACCAGGGTCCGAACCAGTTAGCGAATGACATCGATAACTACCTGCACGACATGCCGTTGATCGCCAGCCCACCGAGCAAGACGTATCGGCTGAAGAAGTTCCTGAGGCGACACCGGGGCAAGGTGATTGCAGCATCGGTATTGTTTCTCTCGCTGGTAGGTGGCGTGGCGGGAACCACGTGGGGGATGATGAAGGCGGTGAAGGCGGAAGGGGAGGCGAAGACAAAGGAGGCCGTTGCCAAATCGGTGCAGTCCTTCTTAGAAGACGATCTCATTTTGCAAGCAGATGCAGACGAACAAGCAAAAAGTGGTAATCCCATCGACAAAGACATTCGGCTGCGAACCTTGTTTGACCGTGTAGCGCGCAACATCAATAAAGGTAAATTCGCTGATCAGCCGTTAGTTTTAGCATCACTTGAACTGACTATTGGCAAGGCATACCTGGCATTGGGTTTATATGATGAAGCACGTCCGCACTTGGATCACTCGTATGATTTAAGACTTCAACATCTGGGTAAGAATGATCCGGAAACTTTGACGAGTCGATTAGGAATCTGCCGATATTTGCTTTACACAACAAAGTACAAAGAAGCTGATGAAGCTTTACGCATATTAGTACAAGATGCGGAGACTAACTCAAAAGTAGCACTAGAGTTCGTACACAATGGCAAGATTTATTGGGGTAGCGCCAAGAGTAACTTATCCGACTATGATGGTGCTGAAAAGCTGTTTCAAGAAGTTTACGATGCACGGCGTAAAGAGCATTCAGAATCACACCCACTCACTTTGAAAGCGGCCCAACGCATTGCAGGCGTACTTCGTTTTAAAGGTGACTATCAAAATGCGGAAGAGCGATTTTTAAATACCATCAAGCTGATGCGACAAACTCTTGGCAACGATCATCCGGACACTTTGCGTTGCATTCAGAACCTTGAATCCATGTATATTGCCAAACAAGAGTTTTCCAAAGCTGAACCTTTAGTAAAAGAGCTGGTAGAAACTGGAGCTAAAGTCTACACAGATGAACACCCTCTAATGCTAGTGTACTACAACGACTTGGCAACGATTGCGATTCGAAGAGAACGAAATGATGAAGCAATAAAAACATTTGAAAAACTGACAGAGATTTCCAAGAAGCGCTATACCGAACAGCATGGCAGCACTATCGGTTATGCACTTAACTGGGCTAGTTGTCTGCTTCTGGACAAGCAATTCCAAAAGGCAGAGATCATCTTCATTCGATACCGCCCGATCGTTGAGAAAGTCTATGGTAATGACCATCGAACAATGCGTAGGCTCTTGAGAAGCTTGGTCAAACTCTATGAAGACACCAATCGCTTGGAAAAGGCTGATGAATGTATGACTTCGCTTCTGAAGAATACTCGTGAAAGCAAGTCGGCATCCAAAGACGATTTATTCATCGAGTACATCAATGCTGCCAAGTTGAAATCACGACTAAAACAATTTGAAGATTTGCAGCATCTTTTGAATGAATCAGAACGACTGCAAGATGGTATCAATCTTCCTCAGTATCAACGTGTAGCATGGCGACGGCTACATGCTGAAGTTGCACTCAATAAAAAAGACGCTGCCTCTGCCAAACGATGGCTTATTGAAGCTGTCAACATGATCATTCAAGATCGTGTCAATAGTCCAAATCGATACAAAGAGGATCCCTATGCAATTGAAGAGATGCAAGATATCAAGCGGGCGATTGAGACTTTCCTTTCGTTGAACAGCAATGATAAGGAGATGATCAAAGCATGTGAGAATCTCAAGTAACAAAATTCAAATTTCCACCATTCCTTCTGGAGTTTCGACCATGACCGCGGAAACCACAACGTATGCAAATGTCGCAGCCGGTGCTGCCGGGGATGACACAGTCACACCATCTGAAGTCACAGTTAAGGCAGGTGGAAGTGGAGTCCCTCCGGTGCCTCCACTTCCATTGAAAGCGGCTGATAAATTTGCATTCTGCACAAGTAAAAAAAATGCAGCAGACTATTTGTTTTACTTCAAGAAAAATGGTAATGGGAAGTGGAATAAATGGTTAAGCTACGTCTTAGATGCAATTGCAGATGATGAAGATGTAATTACACATCTTAAAGCTGGTGGTACACCCATAAATGGCTATCAGGAAGTAGATAAAGTGAAACCAGCATGACTTTAATACGCCCAGAGGGATTCGAACCCCCGACCGGCGGATTAGAAATCAGGGCACTACTGCACGAATAGCCCTTGTTTTCAGGGCTATTCTGATTGTCTCTCTGTTTGCTTCCCCCATTCTTCCCCCTGGCGGGTTCTTGTGCTGCTTGATCTGAGTTAGTCAGCATCGGAAGACGTGCCACTGCTCCCGCCAGGTCATCGAGCCGTCGGTGTGTATAGCGGGCAGTCAGCACCGGTGTCGAGTGGCCAGCCAGCACCTGAGCGGTTCGCAGATCCACGCCGGAGCGACCAAGCAGCGTGAGGTACGAATGCCTCAGGGCGTGGAAGTCGGCATACTCAGGCCCGTGGGGCCCTTCAATGACGTAAGGGACGCTGATGGCTTCCAGGTCGAGCCGAATCATGTCAGCCCCTCTGTCGAGCCAGGAGAGGCCCCAGACGGGCTTACTGAGAGGTTTGTGATTCAGGTAGCGGGCAAGGATGGCTGCGGCCTCTGGGGGCACGGGCTGAACCTTAGCCTTCTTGCTCTTGTTGTACCGGGCTGGCAGCGTGACGATCGGTGTCTTCCCCCTCAGGTCAAAGTCTGCAGCAGTGAGATGAGCCAGAGCCCGGGCTCGAAAGCCAGTGGCAGCGGCGGCGAGGTAAAGACAGGCCCGATCCTCTCCGGTTAATCCCCTGAATCTTCGAGTACTAGCCTGGGTGGATTCAAGTAACCGGCGGAGCTCGTCAGCAGTGAGTTCTCGTCTTGCATGGCGAATATCAACCTGGGAGTTGAGGAGGGACAGTCCTTCGAGTGGATTCCGCTGCAGCCTGCAGGATCTCACCAGCCAACGACAGAAGCCCCGAATCGTCCTGATGTAGTGGTTGATGGTCTCCGGTGACTTTCCTTGTGCCATACGCTCGGCGATGTTCTCGAGGGTAGCCCTGGGTATTCTTCTTGCCTTCCCGTTGCCTGTCGCTGCTAGCCGGTGGCGTTTCACCAGGTTGCTGAAGCCTGAGGCAGTCAGGTTCAAGATGGCTGATGCTTGGCTGGGGGTGAACTGGGTACCTTTGGGGATTTCTAGCATCGGACGGGCCTTGCGTTGTTCAGTCAGCCAAGCCGATACCTTCCCGTGGTCAATATCGCCAATCAGTTGGAGCCCGCATCCCTCAACGATGGCATCAATCCGGTTGATGGTCTCAATGACGTGCTTGGGTGTGCTCCCTTTGTTCTCGATGATCGCTTTGTAGTCAACGACGTGCTGAGCGATGGGCTTGTCTCGGTGCTCCTCATACGGATCCACCAGGCCCACGCTCCGAAGGGCTGAATCACCACAGAGTTTCTTCAGCATCCGACGTGAAGTGTCTTTGTCCGTTGCCAGCGGGACATGCTTGCCATCGATCTTGGCGTACCACTTCTCCGTCTCTGTAGTGACCTTCTCGGCGCCCGGGGTGCCAGCTGGTACCCGCTTGCCGTTTAGTTTCCAGGTGATGATACTCTTCCTGAACAATTCCATGTCCTTCTCCAGCATCCATGCCTTGTGGTATCGGTCATAGTGTTGCCGGAACTTGGGGAAACGATCAAGCCCTATCGGTGCAGTTTGAGTTTGTTGATGCCAACTTCACCGTTCAGCCAGGCGTCTACCTGGCGGCGGGAAAAGCGGACGAGGCGGCCCAGAGATATCCTGCCCGGGATAGCCCTTTGCGCATCCAGTCGCCTGACATGGCGAGTTGAGCAGCATAGCAATTCTGCGATGTGTTCAATGGTGTAGGTCCCGGAAGCCAACCCCGCAGTTGTGGTGGTGGTCGTTGCTGGAAGGTTCATTTCTCCCCCTTCCGAGAACGATTTGAGGGATCAGGCCTCGAAGTGCCCCTCACCTCATCCACTGACACCTCATCACCAGAAGGCCAGACAGGTGGAAGGTAGGCGCTCGAATACGCCATGATCAACTGCAGCGCACACTCGAGTATGTACCCTGCCCGCCAATCGTCAGGCCCGGTGGCACGCTGATGCTTGGCTTCCTTTAGCAACCCCTCAGCCCGGGCGATCCTCTCGTCCGGCTGCATGTGGTACCACAGGTCAGTTACCCCCATCTCGTCCAAGATCCCAAGGAGCTTGGGCTGGATGCTGGCCAAGAGGTTGCGGTGGGCTTCCAGTTGCCGGGCTCGGCGAGTTGTCTGCTTACGTGATTGCTGCATATTCTTGCTCCTTAGTTGAGTGGTGGCGTTGTGTATCGCCATCCGTAACCACGAACTGCCCTGGTCCACATGTAACACTGGTCTGGATCGTGGATTTCCTGAGCGTGTTTGTTCACCATCACCAACCGAGCATTGGTAGTACTGGCAGGCACTTCGATCGATCTTTCCAATGCCCTTGAGTTAACCCGATCCAATAGCAGATCGATCAACTCTTGTTTCATTGCTTGAATTTCAGCCAGCAGTTCTGGAGATGACTTCTTGGCGGGGATGTACAGCTTGAGGCGGGGAGGAGCAAAGCAGGCAACTTTGATCTTGCCGCCGAGTGATTCAACGCTTGCCAATAACTCAGTAGGGGAGGTCATAGGTCAAAAACCTCCACATCATCTGAATTTTCATTTAATGCTGAGTCCACCTGGTCCACGTGATTGCGTTCGAACAACTCCCTATAGGGAGTATCTTGTGAGCCCTCTATTGGTGGTGTCTGTAGTGACTTAGGGTCCCCCTCTTTTTTTTTCCTATACGCGTAATATTTGTGTAAACACATGGACCCGGTGGACCGGTCGTCGTTTTGAGGGTCAGAAGGCAAACGGATTCTGAGTCCTACGTACTCCCACCACCTCTCCCCGTTTTGCCGGGGGCGTTTGTCTCGGATAGATGGGACGACAATCCGCAGGTCGCGTCCAAAGAGTTCTTCTGAGCCTGGTTCACGCCCACGTTGGTTGCACCATTCCTTCCACTTCTGGTAGAGTTCAAGTCTCTCGATGCTGACTTCGTGGTTGACGTAGCACTCTTCGCGAACGAAGGCCTTTACGAACGCATTGAGATCTTCGTACTGATCGGCAAGTTCGGCCCCGCTTGCAGGTTGCACGAAATGCCCTCGCTGCTGGAGACGCTTCCAGCCCTCAATACTCCAAAGCAATATCCCGGGTAGCTCCTTGAACAGTTTGGCTTCCAGGGTGCGATCCTCTCGCCCAAAGAAAGTTTGGCCCATCTGCAGGAAGATCAATCGCTTACTCAAGGCGCTAGAAGCATCTCGGAGGCGAGGTAGTTCATTGCTGGCCAACACGAAGCGAACAGGCAATCGAACTGTAATGGCGTCTCTGTGTTTCTGATCAATGGTCTGGTAGTCCTCGCCGCTGATGCTGAGTAGGCGTTCGGTAATAACTTCTGTCCCGCGACCCGACACTCTCATGTCAGTGATGGTGGCCAACAGCTTTCTGAGAAGTGGCTGCAGGCCGAACGTACCTGCGAAGCTGGATAGCACTGGACTGACAACATTGCTTTCGCCAAGTAGTTTGGTCAGCGTTCGGAGGATCACGCCTTTGCCAGCCCGGGGAGGCCCAAGCAGGAACAGAATTTTGTGTTGCCGGGTGTCAGGCGTCAGTAGGTAACCAAACCATTCCTGGAGGCATTCAATTGCTTCTGCATCGTTGGCCCATTGCGACCTCAAGAACGATAGCCAGGTAGTTGGCGGTGGTGCTGATGGATTGAATGGGTATGGCAGGACATTGAACGTAAAGAAATCGCTGGTGGGTAGAATGAACGCATCTTTCTCGCCATTTATCCATGCTTCGAGATCAAGAATGCCATTCTGGAAATTGAGGTAGTTTGATGCTGGCCGGGTATGTTTGTATGCGGACATCCCAATCCAAACGGGTGGACTGTCTGCCTCCAAGTGAATGTTGCTGTTCAGAGCCTGCAGTACATCACCTGATAACTTCCGGGTGACACTTTTAGGCTTAGGGGCTTTTTCCCCTTGCTCCAGTTTTTCCATCGCATCTTTTACAAAGACGTTGCGGATAACTGAAACAGTAGTTGCTTGAACAGTATCGGGAGCAACAATCTCATATCTCCCATCCTTGTAGTTGACGGTGCTACCCTTCCAATGCTGCCAGAAACGTCTATGCTTTTGCACCTCGTCAGCTAATCGATGAGGGTTGTCAATGTGGTCAGTGGGGTCGAGCGGGTCAGTTACACCGTCCTGCAGTGCGGCTTCCGCTTTCACTGACGACTGTTGCATGGTGTTTCTGGAAAGCGTCCTTGTATACGCTTTGTTGTTGTTCTGATTCAACAACCATCCACGTGGCTTGTCGAATGGTGTGGTGTCTGCTTCCGTGCATTTGTGCAGCAGCTCCGCCTCACTCCACGGCGGCTGGCAGGCTGGATTGAAGTGGGCAAGTAGGACCTGGAGCCCCTTTTCTACTCCAAGATCAAAACCATAGACCACAGCGCGGGCTGCTGTGAAGGCTCGATCATGGCCATGTTGCCCCGAAACGGATGGCTCACACTTCAACACATACGCGATAGCTCGTTCATCAACGCTTGATGATGTGCTGCTCCCTACTGCATGCTTGTGAGGAACGGACGGTATCGGAACTGAGAGTGCAGACGCAGGCAGAAGTGGAAGCACTCTCTCCATTTCCTCAATCGAATATCGCCTCGCTGGGTTAATCTCGACGATCTTAGCCTGAACTGGGGGCTCTTTGTGGTTCATGAACCCCGGCATTCTCATGATGCGTGGCGCGTCACAAACCTTCGGATCACTATCCAAGTGGCGAATAAGCCTCTTCTGAATTTGTGACCACCGTTTCAGGTCAGCAGTTGCTTGAGTCAACCGCCAATAGCAGTGAACACCATGGCCGGAATTGATAATGATCGTCGGCTCGGGGAACTCCATCAAAGCCAGGCGTTCCCGAACTGTTGCAACATCTGTGTAATCGAAGTCAGCGAAGACGTAGCGAGCGAGCTTGACATCCTTAGCCTTTCCACCACCCTTTCGAGTGCGAGGGTTAACGCCAAAGTAGATGTTCTCCCCTTGCGCATTTTCCTGACGTAGTTTAGTCAATTGGCTAGGTATATCCTTAGCAAGATGCCACGATGACTTTCTGCCTGGCAACAAACGGATCTCCACCAAATCGGCTGGCAGAAATATGCAGTTGATGAAGGCATCAAGGTTCTTTTCTGCATCTGGCTGAATGGGAGCACTCATACGGCACCCCCAATCTCGACATCATCTGTCTTCCCACCACCGGGTGGAAACAGCGGCAACTCGCTATCAACCTGGGCTGTTAGCTCCATCCGCAATAGTGCAAGCTCTTGCTGGGCCCGAATCGCTGAGGTTACCAGCCACTCTCTCATGAGCCCTGCATGGCGGAACGGTCGCTTGGAGCGGTAGCACTGACCAGTAAAGGCAATCAACCGCTGTTTACTGAGTGCCAGAAATGCGGCCCCAGTCTTGTTATCTCGCAATACATCATCATCGCCCGGCAGTTCATCAGCCGTGAAGGGGTTTCCTTCCAGCGCAAGTTCAAGGATCGCGATGCGAAGTGCGAGAGACTTCGATTTGTTGGATGATTCGGCTAGTTGGCACCCGGCGTCGCGAAGGTGCTCACCGGTGGATGTACTACTCATGGTCACCTCCGATTGAGGTGCTTACCAGAGTCTGAAGTGAATTGGTGTGTACGTACCTTGCACGACAGCGCATTAAGCGCTGAGTTGAGTTGGTATACATGTGGGTATTTCCTTAGTTTTTCACTTGAGTAAAATTGCTAAGGAAGCTCTTCAGATCATCTTTCGTCGTGAATGCACGACCACCGATGGTGATTGATCGAAGGCGTTGTCCATTCCGCCCTTGTCTAACCCAGTTGTAGACCGTTTGTGCTGAAACACATCGAACTAACGGTGCGATTGTTGGCGCTAATCGCCATGCATTCCGAAGTGGAATGAGGTCTTGCAGCCCTGCCGTTGCCATCGTTCCTCCTGAAAACGAAAAAAGCACCGAAGAATATCCCAAAACTCATAGAGAGCTTGGTGGTAATTCTTGGTGCTGCGGCTGTTGTTCGGAGGAACAATGCTTTGAGCTGCCAAATCAGTGCCGGATTGTTACCTGAATGGACATCGCCCAATCAAGTTACATGTATCATACGGTAGCAGTAGGGGTATTGTCAAGCATAATTATATATTATCCACATTTGTGTGATACTGGATTACTTCTCTCTCTTTCCTAACCCTTTGTTTTTTGGAGTCTTGGGGTAAAGAGAAATCGGTTCAAAACGCTCGACGATAAGGGTATCACCCACAAGAGAAAACCTCTCAACAAGCTTGCCGTTTGCGAACTTCACAAGCACTTCACCATCCTTGCGAGTCAGTTGTGCTTTCTGCTCATCCTCCTTTGTCTCTGGTATGCCATTGGGAGGATAGCAAAAGACGAAAGTAAGTGATCCATCGGCAGTGATGACGTACTCGTGAGTGTATTTGTTGTCATAGGTCACCTTCCATTTGCCTGCAAACTCGGCGAAGGTTTCTTTAGCTGGCGCCCCGGCTACGGGCTGCTCTCCGGCTACAGGCTTCTTTCTCAATAACGCTCCAGCGAGAGCAACAACAACCCCATCAACGGTAACTCCAATCGACTTAATAGTCGCATCGAGAGTGACAACTTGCCCTCGTGTCATCCCCTTTGCCCAGGGAGTGGATCCATCGAAGCGAACACTGACAACGTACTTCTTGGCGAGCCCGTTCCCGCCCATCGAGAGTTGTTTTCCAATAGCACCAGCGATTGAACTTGGAACCATCACGTCACCTGTTTTCTCTGCCTCAAGCACACTCTTCGCAATTTGCACATCCCATTTAATCGACTTCCCCGCATAGTCCTTGTTCAGCTGGCCTTCGAGGTTCTGTAATGATCTGACTATTCTCCTGTTCTCATCTTCCAGTTGTGATCTAGTGGAAACACTTTGTCGCGATGCCAAGATACGTCCTATGGATCGATTCATCTCGGCAAACTTAACCTCAGCCTGCGTCATGCTGTTGCTAAAATCAGTCGTGGGCTGGGTTTGCATGGTAGTTGAGAACAACGTTGCTAAAAGCAGTGTGGTCATTAATCACCTCATTGTTGAAACTTCATGAAGGGTAGGTCACTCTCCATTGTGATTCAAGCCGAATATTCATTTAATGGAGCAATTTTCGGCGTTCAAAAATCCCAAAATGCTCTGAAGCACGAGCGGTAAAGTCTTATGTCTCGAAGCCGTTAACTCGCCGTCTATACCGATCATGTCTGAGAACACTACCACACTACCAACAACCGCACCTGCCGGGCGACTTAGCAATGGCCAGTTTGCAAAAGGCAATCCAGGAGGCCCCGGGCGGCCCCGTCGTTCTGTAGAGCGAGAGTTCTTGGCTACTCTCGGCGAATCGATCACACTGGCCGACTGGAAAGAGGTAGTAGTACGAGCCCTCGTTGATGCGAAGTCAGGGGACAAAGCAGCCCGCGAATGGCTTGCCCGGTATCTCATTGGCGATGAGCCTTTGCGGCTTGAGCACATTGCTGCAGACGAATTTCGCGGCCTATCGGTAGACCAGATCATCCAAGATAGTGCGGAGAAGCAAGATGAATTCGAAAGCGCAATCGGGCGCATCAGGCGCACAGCAACAGCGTTGGCCAATCAACGAGGATGTGCTGCAGAAGATAGTGCAACAACAGAGGGAGGATGCCCTCAACCCAAGGTTGAAGGAGAGGGAGCGGAGGGCTGCTCAGAAGTTAGTGCTGGAGTTCGAGACGAACAGGAAGTCGGCCAGTGATGGTGGACAACAAGCCGTGTCACATAGCAAAGTGTTCTACGACTTACCGCCGGTTGAAGGGAAAGAGCACGAACGAAGCAAATGCGATCTAGGCAAGCTTAGTGCTGGGGAACTTCTACAGCTGGAAGCATTGCTGTTGAAGGCGTCAGGGTCGGTGTCAAAGACCGAGTGAGTGATGGTGACGGCAGGAACTGCTTGGCCATGTAGCTACAGATGAAAGATGTAACCGCGAAAGTCAACAAAGGACGACAGCAATGGACAAAAAGGCATTGACGATAAGGTTGTCGAAGAGTTATCAGAAGGGCCAGCGAGCACTGACACAGTTGATTGAGATTCATGGTGGCCTCGCTCGCACCATTGCCATGAGGTTTCGTCGGAAAGAACAGTGTTGTACGTTGGACGATCTGGTGCAGGAAGCAAGGCGGGGATTGATTGATGGTGCAGGCCACTATGACCCTGCCCGGGGAGCCTTCTCGACAGTCGCTAGCATCTGGATACGCAAGCGAATCCTGGCTCACATCGAGAAGACTTGGCAACTTGGCCCTCAGGTGGATGATCTCGACACCTCACCCGCCAGCGAACCAACGCAACGAGTCTTCAGCGTTGATAAGAGCAAGGCTGCTGCGAGAATCAAAAGGCTGCAGAAGCGAGGGGTGTTGAATGAAACCGATGTCGCCGTCATTCAGGCAGCGATGGGGACGGATGAAGAGCGAGAAGCTCTACTACGGCCTATCTTTGCCTCTTGGTACCGGGACAAGATCCGCGCAGTAATCAGCAAAGCTACCCGTTCTGCACGCACACCGCGTTGCCAGATGTTAACTAAGGTGGAACTCACGAAAGGAGCCGAGGCATCATGACCATGCAAGAAGCACAGGATTGCATCCGAGTTGGAGCGAAGGGGTTTGAGAAGATTGACATGTGGCAGAAGGTCATTCGAGAAGCTACCCCCAAGCCTCGGGCTATGAGCGACGATGAACTCAGAGCGATGGCAGAAGTAAAAGCATGGATGAATCGTCCACCGGAAACCCTGCTACCCCAGGTCAAGTTGGCTGCAGTTCTTTGTGGCTGAGACCGTGATGTCTATGGCTGCCCACAGACGAACCCACGGTAGGTAGACCGAACTACATCCCAAGGTATTGTCACCAGGTTGGCGGCATCGGTTTCCCTGCCCCAACTGACAATATCGAACTGTACGCCAGCTGCTCCGATAGTGACACCGCGGAGCAGCACAATATGCGCACCAAAGATCTTGGTGAATCCGGTGTCAAGGTAATTGTCACTCAACGCCTTCTTGGCAAGGTTCGAGCCCTGGGCCCCAGACATCAGAACGGTGTATGGAGGGTTAGCAGCCAGCCGTTGAATCGCCAACTGTAGATTGGCCCGCACTCTTCCTTCGCCACCAAGTGCAAGTGACCAGGCCGGATTTCCGAGATGGCTATGGTCCTGACAGTGCTGAAACCCTGCTTTTTCCATCCACTTGCAGAGTTCACCGTTGGTGGTGGCACCTTGCAACATGCGGTTGGTGAATTTGGAACGATAGGGAAGGATCGATTCGCTGTTGCGTAAGCTGGCCAATGCGACATAGTCGGCTTCGGGTATCTCTGCGTGATCTGTTGGCTTTTGAAGGATGTTTGATTTCCTTCGGACATGTACGTTAAGGCTTCTTGCATTCCCTATGGTTAAGGACCCCTGCCGAGTGGTAGCGAGATCTATGACATACTGAACGTACATCGCAGGATCTTGATGGGCCAGGCCTATCAGGAAGGCTACAGGGCCGCATAGGGAATGAGTGCCTTGCAGCATGAGGTTGGGATTCGCAATTCGCACCACCAGTTGCAGTGCAATTAACTCACGGTGGAAGTTAGCAAATTCCAGAGCACCTGCTCCAGTCAGAAACGAGGGTCCTTGGAAGTTGTTGGGGCGTTGCCTGCCGACGACAATACGCAAAGCATCCACTTGCTTCTGAGTTGGACGCCAGTATTGACGTATTTGACGAACGGCCTGCTCTACTTGGTTTGCTGTCGGGTTCTGATCTACCAGGCTGGCCTGCTCCAACAAGTAGTTGAACCTCGTGTCGTCGTTATTATTGGGGAGGTGAAAGTAAACAGCGTTAAGAACAAGGTTCTGTATAGACCCAGCCATAACCCACCTCCTGCTGCTGTACAATAATCACGACTAGAAAATAAAGTATGTAACTGCCAGAAACAACAACTTAGCTTAATATTTCTGCAAGAAACTATCTCTATTACTGTGGCACTGATGCTATGTACAGAACTTTTCCAGTTGGCACACACAACCAAATATGCAATCATTGGAGCAGTTGCATCATGCTACTGCCACCAAGACTGAGTCCCTCCATGATCAAATTCGTATGTAATGCCTGCCAGGCCACAATTAGTGTCGATGATGCCTATGCTGGGAAAAAGGGGCACTGTCCGAAATGCAAGGTGCTGCTCAGCGTTCCCGAAGCAGTATTGAAGATGACGACGTTTGAAGAGGATTTGAAACCGGCCAAGGCGTCTGGATACGCCAAAGGTGCATTGATTGATGGCGAAGAGGTGCTCTACAAGGGTGCTGTATCGCCATTCATTCTCATCCCGCCCGCACTCTTGATTGCAATAGCTATAGTGTTTCTGTCCACCAACCAGTCCAACGATTATGGCCTGCTTATCGGGTCCTTTCTCTGTGTAGTTGGTGTATTTCTTCTCGTTCGTGGTGTGATCAAAGCTGCCACAACCGAGTACATCATCACCAGTAAACGAGTTATTCACAAGACGGGCATTCTCGGAAGACATACACTCGAATTACTACTGAACAAGATAGACTCAGTTTCTGTCAGCCAAGGGATTCTGGGCAGGTTGATTAACTATGGCGTTTTGAATGTTACTGTAGCAACGGAGCGTTCGCAGTTTGACTACCTTACCGCCCCGGTTGAGTTCAAGAGGCAGTTGTTGATGGCGCAAGGTGGGTAATAGTTGTTGTTGTGGTGGCTGTTGGTTACTACTTTCCCTTCTTGGGCTTCTTTGTTTCTTTCGCAGCCCCCGAATCGTTTCCAAATTCACATCCTTTGAACGCTGAGCAATCTACACCAAGCGCTTCCGAAAGCATGAACAGATACTCTGCAGAAGGAACACGCTGCTCTTGTTCGTAAGTACGAATTGCCCGAGCTTTGACCCCACTGACCTCGCCAAGCTTGTCCTGGCTTAACCCCTTAGCCTCACGAAGCTGCTTCAATTTCATCCCGAACGTCAACTTTCCCATCGGCATAACCTCACACAATTGCGTCTGACGCTATTGTGCCACATCAAAGAAGAAAAGGCAACATTTTTATTATTTGCAATTGACGCGATTGCGTCATATAGTTATGTTGTGTGTAACGCAATTGCGTCATAGCTAGAGGGGCTCAGCCGTGTCAGTAACCAGCCTAGTGGAATCAATAGTCGCTCGCACTCTCCAAGATGCTCAGGGAGTGTTGAACCACAACTCTATCCGAGAGTTACTAACAAACCTGGCTGACCGGTTCAGTCAGGAAGCCCATGCTGCTGACATGAGCAATCCTTCCAACCCATGCTGCTCATGTGAACTGTGCATGAGTGGCCAATCACCTGCGTTCTAACCTGTCCTACTCCTCGATACAGAAAGGTACCTCCAATGAATGACACACCTATTCGCGACGCCCATGTTGATGCCTACTTACTCGTTGCAACAGAGTATGTTGTTGAGGGCATTGACTACATCGAACGCTATGAAACCTTGAGTTATTGGCGGGATAGTGCTGTAAAAGCGATGAAGACGGCCAAGAAGCAATTGGCCAGTATCAACAAGCTGCAGTCATTGCGTGCCCGTTTGCTGGCGATGGAGACGATTATCGGTCTAGTTGATGGGGTGAACGAAGCCTTCTGCGATCAGTGGAGCTTTGGAATTGCAGTGTTGATGGAGCATGCCTGCAAAAGGCTGAAAGACCAGCGACGGGCACAAGCCAAAAAGAAACTCAAAGTCGCATAAGGTCTCGCCAGTTATCGGCCATCGATCAGACTTTCAACGATCCCTCTACTTTCAATCTCCGACACCCCAGGCATGCTGAGGTGTCACCGTTCCTTCCCAACCTTCAGTCATCACCGATTTACACCGGTCACACTTTGGCCGGTTAGAGGACACCATCATGGCTTCACGAGCAAACAAACCCATCAGCAGTTCGAAACATGCAGCCCGCATCATCCGTTGGCTTCTGAACGACCTACGAACACGAGACTTCGGCGGCTCCATTTCCATTGTCGATGGTATCGAGCAGATGCTGGATGCGGCCCGTGTGCAGAAGGACGTGCCGTCAAGAATTGCCATCTACAAAGCTGCCCAGGTCGTTGCCGAAGGGTTGGGGGATAGCAGTATGGATGGCAGAGCGTTTGCCGTTGGCAGCATCTTCATGTTGCTGGCGAATGACTGTATCGAGAGGAAGGCTGCATAGGTCACACGGTCAAACATCACAGTTCCAAGCACCAGAGGAAACCATGAGTTCACAAATCGCCCCATCTGATTTAATCACACTCGCCCAGGCATCCGAGATTTTGCCCACGAAAAAGACCGGCAAAAAAGTAAGTGTCGCAACTTTGAAGCGGTGGGGTAGTCGAGGGAAAATTACGTTGTATGACGCAAATGGCTTGAAAGTTTCAGAATCAGAATTACGGAGCAAGTTCAGTGCAAAGATTATTGCCGCAGGTGCACAGGTTCCTCTTTCGCAAATAGCAGAGCACAAAATACCATCACGTACACCAGCTGGACGGAAAGCAAGCATTAGGATTGCAAAACTACGAATTCACTCTACAGGACAGTATTTCGTCAAGTTGTCAGGCAAGTGTTATTATCTTGGCAAAGATCCAGCTCAAGCAGAGTACAGATACCGTGAGAAGATTGTTGAGCATTATGGGGTAAATCCTCATAATCCAGGCAACACAAATGATATTACAGTCACTCAGTTGCTAGATCGATATGTAGCCAATGCCCTTGCCACCACCTCTCCTAGTTGGAAGAGCAAGAAAGAAGCGTACTACAAGCAGGTAACACGGCATGCAAAAGAACTGTATGGGGAACTCGCTGCAGAATACTTCGGGCCCAAAGCTTTCAAAGCTGTCAGAGATGCAATGTCGTTGAAGGACAGACGTAAAGCCTATGTCAACTCTTTGTGCATGAAACTTCGTAGAGCATGGAAATGGGGTGTAAGTGAAGAATTAGTAAGTGAATCGAGCTACAGGAGGTTGATAACAGTGGGAAACCTAGAGGCGTTTGATTCTCGTGAAGTTCAACCTGTTCCTCAGGAACTATATGAAGCTACAATCCCATTTCTTTCTGGTGACATGTCAGACTTCGTTAGACTTTTGTGGCTTACTGCAGCCAGGCCAGGTGAACTGCTGACGCTTACTCCAAGTGAACTCGAAATTCAGGGCGACTACTACATCTATCGCCCTCGCCACCACAAGACAGCACGGAAGAACAAACGTCGTGCTATTGTTTTTGGTCCCGAGGGCATTGAGATCTTGAAGCGACACCAACCAAAGGAAGCATCGTCTCGATACTTCCCGAATTGGTCAGATGTGGCAGTAGTCCGAAATAGCATCTACCGTGCCTGTGATCGCGCCTATCTGCAACGATGGCACCCCTATCAGCTTCGTCATGCTGCTATAACTCGAATTGCACTCGAACATGGTAGAGAGGTTGCACAGGCAACAGCTGGACATTCAAACTTGGTGATGACACAACACTATGATCATGGAAACTTGGAGCGAGCAAAGAAGGCAGCTGGACTATCTCAACCGAATCCTCCTGCGACTTCTCCGAGTAGCTTCATCGAAGCCCTCGAGAAACTCGCATCTCTCAAAGATCGTGGCATTCTAAACGACGCCGAGTTTCTAGCGGCGAAATCGAAACTCCTTCAGCAGTAGTCAAAAAGTGACGGCCTAACCTGCTCAAGAGTCAGCATGAGCAACGACAGAGTGAAATTCAATGGCCGATTCATGGAACTGACTAATCACGTACTGCCTGGTTCGTCGATGCCACTTTTTGGTTTGCCTTCTCCAGTAAATGAAACGTCCGTTCTCCAGATCACAAAACGGCAACACTATCGAGAGACTGTCATGGGAATGCCTATCAGGCTGCAGGGCTGGTCAAAAGAAGCTATCGACAAAGCACGGATGTTTGAATTGATTCAGCACTTTGGATCATTGGCTGCGATCTACAATCCTGAGTTGATGCGCTACGTTGCTCCATGTATTGAACAACTGCAGCCGCTACGTTTGGCTTGTGGTGGCAGGCATCTTTATGCTTGGGGAAGATGTTATACCTTTGACGCACATGAGGCTCAGGTCGTCAAGTTGCTTGTCCGGAACTACAAGAGAGGGTCTCCCATAGTATTACATGGCAATAGTGCATTCATTGATCACCCTGCACTAATTGAAGGTGTAATTCAAAGGCAAAATGACACCTACTGGCTACAAATGCCGGAATCCCAACGAACCAAACCACGGTTGGTAGTGTTCACTGAAGCCGAACCGGAAGAAGTGTTGTCCAAAAAGATGCGGGCGCTGGCAATCCTTGCTGAGCACCCAGAATGGAGCGATTCGAGGATAGCCAAGGAAGTCCCATGCTCTCGAACGTCGTTGTATGATTGGGATGAGTTCGTGAGTGCTCGAAAATTACTGAATCAAGGCCGACAGAAGTATCAGAGAGACTGCACTATTGAGGTCGCCCATGACTAGCAACAAGCTCCTGGATAAATGCCACTCTGCGCTGGCTCAAATCGTCTCACGCTCTGACTGCAAATTGTCAGCTCGTCTTGCCCGTGAAACACTCGAGCACTTTCCCAAGGAGAATGACAACGTGAACTCGCTTCAGCAATACAGGAGGCACGATAAGCTAATCACACTATCTGAAGCCGCTGCCCTCTGCGAACGACGATCAGGAAAGAAAGTGCATCGAACCACTGTCAAGTCATGGGGGCTGAAACATCGCTTCCGACTTCAGAACGTCAATGGCTGGAAAGTTGACCGAGATGAGTTTGTGTTGTGGGCATCAAGAACGGGACGGCTGAGCAAGTCGTTCTTTGATGATTCCGTATCGGCTGCCATCACGGTAGTAGAGTGCATCAAGTTAGCAGCTGCCATGAAAGATCAGGGAATGGTATCCGAAAAAGAATTCGTCACCATCAAATGCCGGTTACTTCGTGTTCAGCCAGAACAGCTCGAAGTTAAGAAAGCTGTAGCATAGTCCACCATTTTGAGGCAACCGTAAACCACCATAAGTAAACTCCCACATCAACACGGTGGGAGTCCAAAATGGCTGAGTTTAACGAGATTCTGGGCCTTGGGCAGGACCTCGAATTTCAGGGTAAGCGGTACCGGATCACTGATGATCTGACGTTTGGCGTACAAGCTGAATTTGAGCGATGGTTGAAGTCGCAGGCCATGTTGGATGCGATGAATGCTCCATCTCAGGACGAGGCTGACAAGTACCGCCGCATCTTCTTTGAAGACTCCGCGCATGGTGCGTTCCGTTTCGGTGGCGTTCGATCCAGAATGGCGTTGATGGGAAACTTCGAAGCTTCGGTCAGGCTACTGTATTTGCTGATGCAAGATGGCCATCGAAGAGCATCTGCTGAGTATGGCATCCCATCAGAAGCCGTAGCCCGCAAGATGCTCGATGATGTCAAGCTTGGCCCGTGGGCTCAGGCAATCTGCTTGCAGGCGCTCGGCCTAAACCCTCAGTACGCCCTGGCGACAGCAATAGGACTGACGCTTGCCAGGGCGGAAACGGCGGAGAATCAGTCCAAGATCACAACGCTGCAGACTCTGAAAGCGAAGATGCCGAAGATGATGTCGGAGCAGCAGAACGGCAACTCTCCATCGTCCGAGGACTTCTCCGGGAGCATCCGGGATTACTTGAACTCCTACCTGGACTCTCTTGGAAACGGATAGGGCTGCTGTTTGGTGAAGGCGAAAGTGGCACGTCTGAAGCTTCTGGCAACGTGGCTGGTTACTCCAGCTTGTTCCGCAGCGTGTGGCTGAAGCGTGGTTATAGTGAGGCCTGTGTAGATCGTATGGAAGAGTTGAACAGCAGTGGCGTGAACGATGCCGACATGCTTCGGACCGTAAAACAGGAGGGCTTGATATGAGTGGGGGCCTGCTTTCGAAAGTCTTTGTAGAGATTGGTTACAAGGGGTTTGACAAGATTGACAAGTACATGTCGAACGCAGTGGCCTCGTTCAAGAACGGCGTTGGCACCATTAACAACGTTCTCAGCAGCATGAATTCCGTTGTAGGGTCAGCCAGCCCATTGGCAGTTAACACGTTCAATGCATCCTTGGAAGTGCTCAAGGCACGTGTTGGCCAGCAACTAACGCCGTTTGTTTTGCAGAGCGCTAAAGCCATCCAGGACCTCTCGAACTGGATTAAGAACCTCGATCCCGAAATGAAGAAGAGCATTGCCAACTGGGTGATGTATGGCACTGCTGCTGCTGGGGCATTTGCTGTGCTGAATGCTGGGTTACATGTGGTGAAGGCAGTAGCAGCTAACCCACTAGCATTGGTGTTGCTGACCACTGCTGCTGCTGCCATCAAGGTCAGCCAGGATATGGACAAGATGGTGAAGAGCATGGACGCTGCCATTGAGCGTGGTGAGCGGATGAAGAAGGGCATCTATACTGCCAAGGAGTTTGCCGGATCAACTGCAGAAGCGATCTACAACGATCCCGAAATGAGCCGTGAGCAGAAGATTGATAAAGCCAAAGAGTTGCGAGACCGGCTGACATCGCAGGCCAAGGAGATCAACGCAGCGAACAGCAATGACACTTTTGGCAAGCAGGCCAAGACAACGGGAATCAAGGTAAGCAGCATGCTCTTTGGTACTGAAGACACGGTTGCCAGTGATGCCAAGAAGTCGGGGAACCTGATCAACGAAATCGCGATGTTGACAGACACCATCAACAAGCTTTCTGAGAACAAGGCGGTCGAATTCACTGATGAATCGAAGCTCCCCACCAAAAAGAAGGGCAGTGACAACCGCCTGTTGCTCGGTGCGTTGGGTGGCAGTGGAAGCGCTGGCGTTTCATCTCTCGACGGATCCTACAACAAGCTCAATTCTGCAGCTCTTGGTGGAAACGATCTCCAGCGGGAGTTACTGAAGATACAGCAGGAAACGCTTATTGAAACACAGAACCAGGCGAAGGACACGACTTCGATTCTTGATACGCTGAGACGGGCGTTTGGGATTTAGTAGATTGCGAAACCGTCTACCAGCCTTCATCGTCAAAAAAAACACCGCTGCATAATGCGGTGTTTTTTTTACCAGTGATTAAACTGATGCAGGTTGTTTAGTCTCGATTGCCAGTATCGCAGACTTAAGAGATGTCTGCTTTTTCTTTAGTGCCAGATATAGGTGCGATTCTTTCTTAAGTAACTGCTCTGACTGCTTAATCTGCTCTTCGATTCGTTTGAGCTTTTCAGCCAACACTTGTGTGGCAACGTTCATCGTCTCGCCCTCCTGTATGTGGTGACATTTGCAAACGAAACTCTGAACTCAGGGTAGGTAAGTTCCAAATATTGATAACCAGCGTGTTGCGCTGGACATTGACATGCGCTGGACAGCGCTAACTATCCAGCGCATCGCGCTGGTTGTGGGTTCTTTAGTTTATGATCAAATGAGAGGGTAGATGATGTTTGCACTATGAATTGATGATGGGTATTCTTGATTTGTCCTGTTCCTACGTTCGTTATACCCTGCACACTTCCATTGGCTAGGAGTTAGTTTGATGAAACGCAACTTAGCCGAACGGCGATCAACTCTTTTAGACCAAGATCAGTGCACTGGCCTTCAGACTAAATGGTGGACTTATTGGAATGAATTCCATGAAATCGATTCGATTCTTGATAAGGCGTTCTTGATTCACTGGAAAAAATCTGTTGATGAAGTGCTTCGTAAGAACGTTGGAAGTTCCAGGCCATCTAGTTGGCGACAGTTGAGCCATTCAATTCGGAGGCATGAAAAAAGAATTCAGCAGATTAAAAAGACCATTCCTAGTTCACAGCAGAGATTTGACATCGCAACGGCTCTCGGAGTCGAAGACTGTGACCTTTCCCCAACACTCAGGCTAACTTTAACATCAGCAACTGTTTTACTATGTTGCAACTATTCGCCAAAGGAAATTATCACGACGGAGCATGCAGATTCCTACGCAAAGTACGCTCTGCATGGATCATCCAGTAACAGCAACGTTCTTGATTCAGATATCATCTACTCAATCACTCGTGGAAAGAGTCCTGACGAAAAGCAAGTAGTTACTAGTGTCCTGAGCGTCTCTAAAGTGGTCGGTACGATAATTATCAACCACTTTCCTTCAATGCTCACACGTATGGAGGACTCACAATGACATTCGATCATTATTCAGTAACCGATGAGAAACTGATTGATTTTGTCATGGGACTATTGCCTCAGGACGAAGCCGACCAAATTGACTACATGTCGGGAATTGACCAAGAAGTGGCATGTCAAATTGAGATGCTCAAAAAAGTTCTCGGGGATAACCTATCTGAACAGATTGCATCTCATGCTAACTCGTCGCATCTTCACACATCGTATTATAATAGTAATCCCTCCCTGGACCTATCCCCAGTTTCAATTTCTGTCAATACACTTGACTCACAAATGGTGTCATCATCGCTTGCATGCAGAGAGCAGAATAATTCATCATTACCTGTGTCATGCGAAGTTCGCGTATCAATGGATGGTATAGCAGTTAACGATTATTCAATGTTACCTTTGATTGCGCAAAGCACAATATCACAGAGTGATAACAATAAACCAGCAGAAGGCTCGCAATGCAACCAACAAGGCGATATCGAAGTCAAGATGGGCGACTGCATTATTCCTGGCCAAGTGATTGCTGGCAAGTATCTTGTACGAGAATTAATAGGCGAAGGAGGCATGGGTCAAGTGTATTTGGCAGATCATCTTGTCGATTACCGTCGAAGGGTAGCGATTAAGGTCGTAAGACATACGCTATACTCGCAAGATATTATAGCAAGATTTAACATAGAATGTCAAGCATTGGCAAACTTCAACCATCAAAATATTGTAACTTTTTATGATAAGTTTACCCTTTGCGATGGCAGACCTTGCTACGTTATGGAAATGATAAATGGCATGGATATAGTACGTTACTGCGACACCAACAGATTAACTATTTCACAGAGAGTGTCGCTATTTATACAAGTCTGCCGTGGGGTGCAGCATTGTCACCAGAAGGGTGTTGTCCACAGAGACCTCAAACCATCAAACGTTATTGTTCGAATATGCGATGATGTGCCAACACCAACAATCATTGACTTTGGCTTGGCGAAAGCTTTGCATCAGCCTATCACCGATGACATTCTGCACACCAAGTTTGGCACTTTCGTGGGCACTTGGCAGTATACTGCTCCAGAACAGGCAGTTCTGAACAATCTCGATATTGATACCCGGGCAGACATCTATTCGTTGGGCGTGATTTTGTATGAGCTCTTAACTGGAAGTCCTCTCCTAGACAAATCACGTATAACCAAAGCAACCATGGATGAAATACTACGTATTATTCGTGAAGAGGAACCACCAAAACCAAGTACAAAGATTCAATCTAGCGGACAGTTACCCAGTATCGCCGCGCTCCGTAATAGCGAGCCCTTACAACTAGGGCGGAATGTCCGAGGTGAGCTTGACTGGATCGTCATGCGAGCATTAGAAAAGGATCGAAATAGACGCTATTCAACTGCTAACGACTTGGCATGTGATCTTGAGAATTACCTTTCAGGTAAAGTCGTCAGCGTAAGTCCCCCAAGTATCACTTATAGATTATCGAAATACTTATACATCAATCGCATTCGCTCTATATGCATAGCGCTAACGATTACGATTGTTATTGCGCTATCAACAATTATCGCATTTGATCACTCCAGTATTAAACAGATGCGAAGCGTTAATGCGCGTACCAGTGAGTTATTAGTATTAATTGCGCAGACACTAAGCGATGGACACGTGACCTCATATGATGAGAGACAATTAGCATTACTTGCGGAAACAGTACTAGAACAATTGAAATCAGAATCATTGCGTCCTGTGGACGAAGCGAGGGTGAGGCGCCTTGTTGCCACAGCTTTATTAATATCAGGTGATCGCGATGGTGCGATAATAAATGCACAGAGAGTAATTGACATCTATTCCGATATTTATGGTAGTGACCATGAAAGCGTAACTAGCATGCGACATGAATTGGCAGCCCTGCTCGCAAATAAGCATGAGTATTAAAATAAGCATACTAATCTTTTGCGAGCAATTGGACTTCGGGTTGCCGAACTAAGGGGGCAGAGCTAGGTGGGCATGGTTTAGTATGGCCACTGCCCACGGACGGGTTCCGTAGACTCCTACGGCTAGAACTCCGTCCTCAAGTTCCTGATGACGTTCTACTGGGGACCTGTGCTGCTGGTGTTGGTGGTGATGCGAGTGCTGGCGGAGGGGATGTCAGCAGTGGCAATATGTTCATCTAAGGATCCAAGAAATTACCTACCATTTTTCTGCTTGCATTATCTCGAATATCTTGCCAAACTGAGCCTAGTATGCAGTCATTAAAATTGAGTTAACTATGAGTAACGAAGGAAAAACTAATCAGAGACCTGGGTCGGGGAACGAGAGCATTTGCCCGAAATGCAAATCTGGCTATCTTTGGAATGGCTCAAGTTGCAAAGCTTGTGATGGCCTGTTCCAGCATTCAAAAGCAGATACATACAAAGATGCAGCTATCGACAATGCCAAATGGATCAATGCAGTACTGATCTCAATGGCATCAGTTTGCGGTGTTTCGTTACTTCTAAAATTGTTCGGCCTTTTGCAATTCGACTGGAATGGTGTAAAGATTTCGATCAACAATTTGTGGCTTGTTTGTCTGCTCCTGACTTTTGCGCATTGCTACGCTGCTTATTTATTTGACAAATCTTGTTACTCACTCTGGTGTTGCGACAATGATAAAATAGCATCAACAACATTCCTCAAGATTACCGAAACCGGAGGAGTATTTTTCAAAGGTTTTGCACCAAGAATAGGCAAGAAAGTCAATAATCGTACTGTGTTTGTTTTGCCAAGAAAAGACCCTACTATTATTCTTGACGTGCTGCTAGGGGTTTCGATTGTTGCCGCAGTCGTGCCATTTAACGCCGACTTCCCAAAAACTGTTATTTTATTCTCAATTGCAATCATGATATTGTACTTCAATTGGAAGATTGGGTCATTCTGGGCAATTTCGCTTTCTGAACTAGCCGCCGCACATGGCAAATCAGAGTTTCACATTCATCGAAACGATGCATTCGGAATGTGGAAAACGCCATCAAAGTTATTTGCCGTTTACCAAATCATAGGTGTTTCTATCATTTTCCACGTACTATTCGTTCTCTATTATTTCAATGGATTTCGATTGCTAGCTATCATTTTCAAGTATTTTAACGAGTAAAAGAGCAATAGCATTGGGCACAGGTTGCATGCTTGAACTCCCTATTGAAGCCGAATGATCGATTACCCAGGAGCAGACGCCCCCACGGTGATCTGGAAGAACTCATGGATCACTTGCACAAGCAGGGCTGGTCGATGGGAGATACTGGCGTTGATGGGCTGTATGCGGTCTACGGCACGAGGGGTGAGCACTCGGTTCATGCTATCCATGCTGATCGCACAGAGGCTTGGCGATTGGTTGCTGAGCAGGCGCGGATGATTGAGTTGGGGCCAGTTAGTCGGAATTAATTGTTATTGTCACTTGGGTTCATAGGTGTCATTACAACTGCTTCCAGCAATCTCACACAGTTCCACAAAAATAGACAGGCAAGAAATGCAGTGCTTGCACTTAAGCACAATAAGAAGTGGTTCGGTGATGTGTCCCGGTCAAAAATAAGAGCCAATAGGGAAGCAAGACAGGCAACTGCAAGAGCTTGAATCGTTGCTGTGAAAACCTTCCAGAGTGTGTGATAGTGTGATGTGTTCCTAAATGCGCGCATTCTTGGCTGATCCAGCGTCGTAAGGATAACAGACATTGATGTAAGAACAAAGCCGAGCAAGGACCCAAAGATGGCTGCGAATGCTCCATATATTGCTGCACGATTTCCCTTTAGTGTTTCGTATAGAGAGGTTGTTGAAGAGAAATACAAAATAATAAAGAACAGCAATGAAGTGATCGTCTGCGATGCCATAAAGTGTTTTGCAGCAAACTTAATGATGTTATTCATGTTGATTCATCCTCGAAGCTTGAATTTCCTCTAAGTTTTCTCTGTATGCTTCCTCGATAGCAGCAAATGCTGATTCACTGTCTAGCGATTTCCCTTTCTCGGTAACCTTCAGGATTCGCTTGGTTGAAATAAGCATGCTCTTAATTAGATCAATGTATTCGACCTGCTCAGACTCACTGTTGTACCCCCTTACCACCATTCGTTCCACTCGTTCTGGAAGGCCTCGTTGTCGCAGGGATTGCACCCATGACATTATTGTATCGCTTAGTGTTGCTTCTCTATCGAATGGCTTTGGTCTCAATACGACCTCTATGGAATCAGCACCAGAACTTTGTGCACTTGCACTTAGAGCACTAAAGAAAGGAAGTTGCTCGAGCATGCCTCGTTGGATTGTGCCACCCGATGCTTTTACTTTGATGTCAAGCAAGCGAATGTCAGCAAGGTTGGCAAGTTGCCTAAGCACATCACTTCTAAGTATTGGCTCAATCAGTACAGGGCAACACACACTTGCACATCTTGCCTTCAAGTAGTGTCTGAATCCTGGTACCCTTGGACCGTAGTGATTGTATTCGGATCCAATGATGACCGAGGCTCCGGTTTGAAAGAAAACCATGTGAGTCTGTTCAGCTAAGCCACCAGCTGCTGGTACATTCAACGGAGATAATGTGCCTCCTACTTCCTTTTGCGGTAAACCAGTTCTTCGCGTAATCCCAAACATTGCCTTATTCTGACTTGGTGACGGAATGGGCCAGACGGCAGATACCTTGCCCTCCCGATCAGTGAAATATCGTCCACTGTCCGTAAACGGTAACCCTAAGATATGGCTTAGTATGGTCGAGATTGGTGGAAGTGTGTCATCGTCCTGCTCAGGTGACATCAAGTAGAAATAGATATTCCGCTCTACTGTCGAACTACCAGTAGGTGCTGCCGTTCTTTGTCTAGCCATCGTATCACCAGTTAATGATCAATTGATTATGCAATCTGGCACATAATTCTGTTCATGTCCTTCTGGTTGGAATTACAATTGATTATTAACTCGCAATACATACCGGCACAACCAGCATATCCTGCTTACAATACCAACAAAACTGAGCATTGCTGATAGATGACTAACTTGCTTTACTCTTCGCCCTTTCCATCCGCTCCCTGACCGCATTCACCTCCCGCCGCCGTTCCTCCCGTCTCTCCAACGATTCGCGATACTCTGGCGATTCAGCCCGGTTGGCTGCAATCTGCTTGTGAGTCCAATAGGCGAGATTGGATAGCCTGTTATCGAGCTTGTCACGGTTGAGGTAGGTTGCCTGGCACCCTTCCGGCCGAGGCCCTCTGAAAGCTTCTAGTACTAGCTTGTGGACGGTAACACGGCGCCTGCCACCAATCTGAACATGGAAGTAGTTGTGAACGATGAATGCCTTGAGGTGTGCTTGGGTGTCTACTCTCCGGATCTCACCGTTCGTGGAGGCCTCCAGGTGGGGATAAGAAGGAATTCGCTTCCAAGTGGCTGTTGATCGGAACTCCATTGCCTTGACTCCTGTAGTGATAGCTTGGGGGCAGGAGTCATACTACAAGCTGTACACTACACGGCGGCAAGTGGACAGGCTTCAAACTACGTATGCATATCAGGGATTGGTCCGTTGTTGGATGGTATTCCAGTTACGTCTGCGGCCAAACTAGCTCGATTTGCTGATTTTGGCAGTGTCAGCACCAGGAACGGAATGGAGCCGTAGAACACAAGCGCCCATGCTGAGGCTTCTGGCATTTCAGTTAGCTGGTAGCGGTAGCTGAATACACCTTCTTGAATGACTTTGGCGGGCTGCTTTGATAGCGGAACTGCTATTGTTTTCACGAATTCATCAACGACTTCTCTCCGATCCTGTGAGAGGCGCTCATCGGAGTACACCTCCACGGTAGCCGCTGGAGAAATGATGCCCCCAGTCTCAATGGAGAATAAGCCACGAACAATTCGTGCAACAACCCGATACAACCGGTGGAGATTTACGTCATAGCACATCCGTTGTCCAAGGTACAAGCCAGATGGGCTTTGAACTTCAACGTCATGTATCCATTTACGGAAGCTATCAAGCAACCCTCTGGCTTCAGGTTTTGTGAGTGATCGCAGGGCAGCTTCGCGAACTGTAGCGAGTGCTGGATTCTCGCCAGTTTTATCGCTCATCGAGAGCATCAACCGAAAGTACTCATCATCCCCAGTCGTTACACCGTGGCAAGCCACACAAGCAGGAACCGTGATCATCTGCTGAGGACGAGGTTTCGGGAATAGTGCTTTCGGGGGAACGTGATCCCGAGTAGTCTCTTTCCAGAGCCCACAATAGACGCACTTACGTTTGGTCACAATAACCTCAAGATAATGGAATGCCCAGTCTCTGCATCTCAGACTTCCAAGCGTTAATTGCCTTCTCTGCGATACCTAAGAGTGTTCCTAAATGGCTGCCTGACTGATCGACAACATCAGCGTGAATGACCAGTGAACTAGTGCCCTGGCCATCGAACTTAATCTCTGGCATGAACTTGTCACCTTCCCGGCGCAATGTCAGAAACATCGCCATACCATCGTTCACGTTGCCGCCGGTTTGCAACTGCATCGTCCTTTTTACATTCTCGAGTCGGGGGTAGAGTCCCGTTCGCGATTTGTAGGGGTCGAAGTGTTTTCTCCGATTCCAGAGGTCATGAATAATTCCCACGTCTCGGTTTGAGTTGATCAGAGTGTCTCCGTTGAATGCCGCATTGGTGGCCCCACACCAGACTTTCAGGGCATCTTTCAGGTGTGCGATGTTCTCGATGAATTGGCTCACTGCATTCTCAATTTCCTCTTCGGGCATCGTTGCAGAGAAATCGATCTCGCAATAAAAGTGAGTGCCATCGGTAGTTGACAAGGGAATTACGGAAGATGTATCACATTGAACACGTTTGAGTGCAGCGTGCATCTGTCTAACGAGCAAGTTCATGTTGGGTATGTTCATCTGCATAGCTCCATTCTTTATTCATCAACAGTTATGCTGCTGACGCATTCAATTTGACCGCGTCGGCAATCGCCAGAATGGCCTGTTTCGTATGCTCGGGAAACATGTGCCATTGCTTGACAAGCCTTAGAAGTTCATCAGGGACCGAAATGCTTCCCCCATTCTTCCCCAAAGCTTCCCCCAAACTGAGACAATTGGGGGCACTTGCTGTCATCACCTGACCACGAACACCCTTCCTAGAAGTCTTGGGTGTAAACGACAAAACTCCCTGAAAACAGGAGGTATTGTCACATACTGTCACTTGCTGTCCACTACTGACCTGAATACGCCCAGAGGGACTCGAACCCCCGACCGGCGGATTAGAAATCCGCTGCTCTATCCAGCTGAGCTATGGGCGCGTGAGCCTTCTTTAGTATAGGAGGTTCACCGCCTGCTCACAGTTCGCCTTGTTGCATATTCTTCTCCGCTATTGTGAAGGTCGGATGTAGGCTCGCAATCTTGCCACAACTACGGCAGAATATCCTGACAGAGTCACACACGATCTCCCTGTCAGGAGTGAGCCATGACTGAACTTCAGGCAGAACGCTGGCAGCAACTGTTGCAATTTCCGATTGATGGGACACAACCTGTCCAGTATCCGTTTGCCCAACGGCTGGCGGACGAGAATGGCTGGGATCGGCAGTTTGCGGAACGGGTCATCCTCGAATACAAGAAGTTCCTCTTCCTGCTAGTCACTACCGGGCAGCCGGTATCCCCTTCGGATGAAGTCGATCAGGCCTGGCATCTGCACTTGGCTTACTCGAAGTCGTACTGGAAACGGATGTGTGGCGAGTTGCTGCAGATGCCTATCCATCATCAACCAACGACGGGTGGCCAAGCGGAATCGCAGAAGTATCAGAAGCAGTACCTGGACACCCTGGCACTCTACCAGCAGACCTTTGGCAGTGCTCCGCCCAGTGATATCTGGCCTGGCGTCGGCATCCGATTCAGTTCCGCTTCTGAGGGCGTGCGGGTCATCCCGTCGCAGGTCTGGGTCATCCCCAAGCGACCGGTCTATCTCACTTTCCAATATCTGGCCCTACTAATACTGTTGGTGCTACCTCTCGGTTGTGCAGGCAATTGGAACCCATTTGATCTGGTGCAATCGCAATTCTTTCTCTTCTACATCCCCGTGCTGATCGTCGCCGGGTTGTGGGCCTGGTACTATCGCCGGGCAGCGGGGGTGACGGCCGAAACGAACCTCACCGCCGATGAACTCACCTGGTCTCAGGTGGCCTACCTGTCGGGACCGTCGCGACTGGCCACGGCTGGTATCGCTCGGCTGGTGGAAACGGGCAAGGTCATGGTTGACCCGGTTAACACGGACCAACTGCTGACCATCCCTCATCAAGCAACGCCGCAGCATCCGGTGGAACTGGCACTGTACCGGGGGATGCCTATCAATCGAAACAGCAAGGAATCGATGAACTGGCTGAATACCACTGCTACCGCAGCGATGGCTGAGGAAGTGGATCAACTGCAACGGGCAGGCCTGCTGTTCACACCAAGCCGTGCCTGGATAGTCGCCCTCGTCTCGGTGTTGCCTTTGCTGGTGTGTCTGCTCTGCTTCGGTCTACCTCGTATCGTGATGGGGTTGAGTAACGGGAAACCAGCCGGGTTTCTGATCGCGTTAACCATCATTGTCGGGTTCTACACCTTGGCGATGTTGTTTACGAAGTTGCGAGTGACCGCTCTGGGACGCAATGTGCTGAAGGAGTTGCAGGTACGGTATCAAGCTACACCAAAGGCTGAGCCAACAAACAGTAACGAACCTGTAGCCTTCAACTCAGGACTGGCTTTCTCCGTAGCCCTCTTCGGCACCGCCGTGCTGGCAGGCACTCAACTGGAACGACTGCGAGACTGGTACCCCCGAGTGAACCAGGGGACGTCGGGCTGTGGCACCAGCGGTTGCGGAACCGGTGGCTGTGGCTCCAGCGGCGATGGAGGTGGTGGTGGCTGCGGTGGTGGAGGCGGTTGCGGTGGGTGTGGCGGCGGTGGAGGCGATTAATGAGAGCTGGTGAATTGTTGCTCATTCTCCGTTCTGCTTGCGCAAGTTGTACCGGTTGTTCCGTCTAAGGCCCATCACACATCTAGGCCTTCGATCAGGTGCACCATGAGGCGGATTGTTCCTATCTCGTTACTGACACTAGGGTTGGCTGCTCTCATCACAGCAGAAGCAACGGCTCAACCCATCAGACAGATGCCTGGCACTCGCCCCTTCATTGCAGGTGTGATCAAACAGCAGGGACAACAGCAGGTGCCTAACTCGCGTCGGCGACCTGCTGCCAGCTCGGTGGGGTTTGAATCGACCGACTTCTATCCCAAGAATGGCTACCCCAAGCAACTGGGAGACATCTATGAGTTCGGAACCACCAACACGGGTGCTGCAGGGATGGGTGGACAAGCAGGCCAAGCCGGCGGTCAAGCAGGGAACACAGGTAACACCGGTGTGCAGGCTGCGGGAAGCAATGGCTTCCAGGGGAACACCGGCAACCAGATCGGTCAGAACGGTGGGGGTACCGTCTTCGGCGGATTGTTTGGTGGCAACGGCATCGGTGGAGGTGCAGGCGGTGCGCTCGGAGGCGGAAATGCCAATGGCAACTTCACCGGCGGTGGCTTTGCGGGCATGGTGCCCAAGGGGTTTGGCTTCGCGGGAACCCCGGAGACGACAACACGTGTTCAACCCTTGCATGGTTTGGTGCGCTAAGTAGGTGACTTACATCCTTCCGTGACACGGAACTCCAGGTGAGTTCCGCTACATGGATTTTGGAAATGGCCTAAGATAGCGGCATGCTTGCTTCATGCTTTCGTCCAATGATTCTGGTCAGTGCCTGCCTGCTGCCATTGTGCTGGCTCAGTACAGCACACGTCGAGCAACCTGCACAACTCACGTGGGTGCAGTTGCTCCATGAAACGCATGACCTCACTGCACTCACACACTTATCCCCCTATCCATTCACAACACATCAAGCCAGCAGCTTTGATCGCCTGAGTGTCACGCCACAGCGACCTGACGATTGGTTTGCCAACCATGATCGTGGGCACTGTTTATACGAAGGAACGGTCGAAGCAGAGACACCCTACTTCGCTCAACCACCGACGCGCACCAGCAAGCCCACCGCCACGATGCCCGCAGGCACTCATGTCGGCATCGCTCGCCACAAGCGGAATGTGCCGGGGTATCTGTTCGTCTATTCTTACGATGGTCCCGATCAACCTGCCCAGCATCAAGGTTACATCAGCACAGCAGCCTACACGCCTCATCCGCTTGGCTGTGTGTTGGCTGATATCCAAGGGCCGGGATGTGTCACTCGGTTCTGGTCGTCAAATCCGGGCGAAGCGGGCCGGGTGCGAATCTATCTCGACAATCAACCGCAACCATTGCTGGAAGCCAAGCTGCTGGATCTACTTAGCGGTCAGTGGGAGGTGCAGGCAGGCGACAAAAAGGTGAAGCCCCTCCCCCAGCCGTGGGCGAGCGAGAAAGCACGCGGGTATGAGATGATCTTTCCGATACCCTTTCGTCAGCGGTGCATCATCGTTGCTGATCGTCCCAATGTGCAGTATCAGGTGCAATGGCGAAACTATGCTGCAGAAGCACCTGTAGCCTCTATGACGATGCAGGACCTTTTGGATCAGCAGCCATTGATCACCAGGTTAGCGGAGCAGATCACAGGGCTGAACACATTTTCCTCCGCTCAACTGGCACAGCGGTTCGCACCATCAGAGAAACCTGATGTGCAGCAGGTCACTCTGGAACAGCCCCTCCTCGGCCCGGGTCAATCCCGACAGATGGACCTTTTGCAAGCTCCGGGGAACAACCCCAGTCGTGCCATCGTGCTCATCGAAGCAACCGTCCAGGCTGATCGCATGGTAAATGCCCTGCGCAACGTGGTGCTGAGCATCAACTTTGATTCAGCAAAAGAACCACAGATCGAGGTGCCTCTCGGCGACTTCTTCGGCACTGCTCCCGGAGCGAACACCGTCGGGCTGCTTCCCTGGCGTACTTCACCGAATGGCAAACTGACGAGTCACTGGGTCATGCCCTATGCCAAGCATGCACGGCTGTCGATCAAGAATCTGGACGAGCAACCGGTGACGGTGCAACTGGCACTCACCCATGTGCCCTATTCATGGAACGATCAGAGCCTGTACTTCCACAGCAGTTGGCGAGCGGCAAGTTTCGCCAGCAGGCCGTTCCAGGATTGGGCTCTCCTTCAAGTGCAAGGCACCGGGCAGTTGGTGGGAACACACCTGGCGGTTTACAACGCTGCCAAGGAATGGTGGGGCGAAGGCGACAGCAAAGTCTGGATCGATGGCCACACGTTTCCTTCGCTCTGGGGCACCGGCACCGAAGATGACTTTGGACTAGGCTTCGCGGACAAGACCCTCTTCAGTTCCCCCTGGCGTGCACAACCTCGCCACGATGGCCAGCGTACCGGGCATGAAGGATCAACCAGCCTGCTGCGAGCGAGGCTGCTGGACCGCATCAGCTTCGCCAAGAGTTTACGCTACGACCTCGAAGTCAGGCACGATCAGACGAACGTTAATATGCAGTACGCTGCGACATCGTTCTGGTATGCGCTGCCTGGTGCGAAGCTGGAACGAATGAACCTGACAAGTGACGTACTGCGAGGCAGTTTGCCGGGAGGTCAGCCTTGAGTGTGGGCTGGCCTGAAGCCTTCTGGTTTGCTCCACTGTTGTTGCTCTTCTATCCCCTCTGGCGATGGCGGGAGAAGCAGCGGCCTACCCTGCCCTACCCCGATACCCGTTTTCTGCAGATCACACCCTCTCGCCGAGTTTGGCTGGCCCGCTGGCTACCCTTCATCGGTCGATTGCTGACAGGCATCTTGTTGTTGCTGGCACTCGCGAATCCCCGCTGGCCCGTGCCCGGTAGTCAGATACCCAGCGAAGGCATTGCCCTTGTGTTCGTACTCGATGTCAGTGGCAGCATGGCTGAACGGGATGTGCTACTGGATGGCCAACCGGTAACACGCCAACAGGCAGCCACTTCGGTGCTGAAGCGATACCTGACCGGCACCGGTGCCAGTGCTCGAGGCAACGATGCCATCGGCCTGGTTACCTTTGCGGTACGACCTGTGGATGTCTGTCCGCCTACGCTCAGTCATGCTTCGGTGGAGTACTTCCTCAACCAGGCCCAGCCTGTGGGCACGGTGCCTGACAGCAGCACCAACATCGGTGATGCGATGGGGGTAGCAGTCGATCTGCTTCGCCGCAGTGGATTGAAGAGCCAGGCCATCGTGCTGATCAGTGATGGTGAGCACACGGTACCAGCAGAAGTTGACAAAGATGCACTCAAGCCCAGGCAAGCTGCTCAACTCGCTGCAGCCTTTGGCATTCGGGTTCACACCATCTTCCTCAGCGGAGCCCCCGGTGGGGATGCAGCCAAGCAAGCCGAACAACAACGAGCGGAAGCAACGCTACGGAGTGTGGCCGAGATGACCCAAGGCCAGGCCAGCCTTGCTAGCGATGGTGATGGACTGGCCCAGATCAGCCAGAAGCTGGATGCTCTGGAGAAGTCGCGGATCACCAGCTTCCTCTACACCGACTATCTCGAAGGCCGCACGTGGTTATTGTTGGCGGCGTTAGTGGTATTGCTGGCTACCATCGTGCTGGAGGAATCGTGGTTACGGGTGGTGCCATAGTGGTTGGGCAATGAGACCAGCCCTTATCGAATAAGCCCCAGTAACTATCTTCCGCTACCCAGTTCATCCCGTTAAGCTACTGCCATGCGAAAAATCTTGTGGCTATTGATACCTCTTCTACCAGTGCTTGGTCTGGTGGTGGGGGTATGTCTCATGCCGGAGAGGAAGCCTGAATGGAAGCACACGTCTCCGTTTGACGTTCATCCTCTTGGCTTTGGGAAGCAGGATACGGTTTTCATCGAATCAAAACGGGACGATCAGGGCAATACGCTGGGATTTCTGATCATTGACGTGGAGACCGGTGCAGTCCAACAGGTGGAATTGCCAGCAGAAGAGGATCAAGGGAAGAAGACAGTTTATCGGCAAGATAAGCTGTACGACGATGAACACTCGGTATTCCTGATACCAGACTACCAGAGTTCTAACCCAAATGAACTGCTGGTTTTCGATTGGCAAAACAAGAAGGTCACAGAGCGTTATAAACCATCCGATGAACATGGATCACTGAATCGTCCCTTTGCTTTGAAGGACACAATCGTTGCAACCGGAGGCAGAAGCAACAACCTCAACCTGCTTGTGTGGGACAAGCATGACACCAAACCAAAAGCAGCCTTCAGAGTGACATCCGGGTATGACAACTACCACTACGGTCTAACTGATGATGGATCGTTGGCACACTTCATCATCACCAATAAAGGCACTACAGAATTACTCATCGTCGATGTAGCTAAGCAGGCAATCACTCAAACCATACCTGGACGATTTGAGGAGATATACTGGGCACCTGACAAGAAGAGCTTCCGAAGTCTGGAACTCGAAGTGACCAATGGCCTGTATTCCAGAGCCTACCTGGCGGGGAAGGCAGGCTATGAGCCAGTTGCTGATAGTTTGATTTCATACGGAATCTATTCTCATGCTCCTCTGCAAGATAAGCCCTACTTCACATTCAGCTTTCCATCCACATTACATCCCCTGCGATTGAAACTGTCGAATATTCTCGGCCCGAAATGGCAACATCTGCTTGACCGTATTTGGCCGATGGGTCAGGTGATTCAAATGCACGACAAGTCTACCGGGCAATCGGCACATCGACTTGTTGATCCAGATAAGGATGGGTGGACAAAGTGGCCCTTTCCAGATCGCCAAGCGAATCATCTCGTGCTCTCCAGCGGGAGGACCGTGGAATGCTGGAAGATCAGGCCACTGCCTCAGTGGTATCCGGTATGGGGTTTCGTTTCCGGGTTACTTCTTTCGGTGCTGCTCACCTGGCGATTGATGAGGGCGAGGAAGGGGAATAGACAGGTAACGCTTCCCACAGTTACTGCCTAATCTTATCCAAAGATGACAAACAGCGTAATGAAGATGACAAGGTAAACGACAGGCGCTATCAAACTAACATAATGAAGAGTCATCCTAGACTGAGAACCTGGAGGTGCCTGCTTCAATCGCTCATCAATCACATCGTGGCGAAAAATGAATGCTACGTTGATTACTTTGCCTTCGTGAATGGCACATGATTCAAACATTCTGTTGCGTCTTCTGATCTTGAGATAGAGCTCATCATGACGAAACGAACTGATGCGTTTCCAATCAACAAACGATCTCCTTAAGACAACTATGTGAATGTACTTCTTGCCAATCTGGTATAAGACGGTGTTTGGTAGTTCACTTCCGTACACTACCATACGGCCACGGTATTGATGGAAAGTGAACACAAACAAACACAAGCGATGGTGCATTGCCATCACTTGATTCTTGAGAAAGGTGTATGCCTTCATACAGAAAGACTATCAGTTACTCGACATCGCCGTCTCGGGGTTCCCCAGCTTCTTGGCCTTCTTCTTGCTGCTGACGAGGATGGCCATCACTTCGTGGATTTCGCTGAGCAGGCCCTTCATATTGGTGCGGGGGCCCATGTCGTCGGCGGTGATCATCAGGTCGAGCCAGTAGGCACCTAGATCAAGATCGTACAGTGCTGCATCAATTCGCTTCAGGTAGGAACGCAGGCTACGCGAGCGGACAGCGGCCCGGTAGAAGGCTCCAGCACGGGTCACCATGCGGAACATTCGCTTACCCAGGATACGGGCTTCTTCGTTATCGGGCAGTGAGCGGAAGACCTGCAGGGCATGCATCGACGCGGTTTTCGTGCGGTTTCGAAGGTCCGGCTGATGGAGACGCATAATCTGTTTCCTGCTACTTTGTTGTAACGGTAAACGTGATGCCATGTCCTTGCTCCTCAATAGTACACCATTTCGTGGAATATGCTGCATCAAAATAGAAGCAAATGAGAAGCCGATACTTCGGAAAATGGTTTTCCTTCATGGCAAGGTGGACGGTATGATAGGCGGTTCCCCTCTCCCTCCCGGGGAGAGGGGAGACATTGCGCTCACCTAACTGACAGTACACAAGGTTCGGCATGCGTTTGCGTTTGATCAATCTGGTTTGCTGGCTGCTCTGGTTGATCGGAGCGGGGGCACTCGTTTGGTCAGCGACCAAGTCCGATGCCAACCATTGGGTCGGTAGCGATATCGGTTGGCAGTGGTTGCTGGGCAGGTCGCTGGTACAGGGCGAACTGGATCAGCAGTATACCGTTGCGGCGGGGGAACGCTGGCTGGCTCAAGGGTATCAGGGCAAAGACCTGGAACAGATGACTCAGCTCCTCTTCCGCAAAGGTCGTGAACGACTTCCTAATCCCGATGGCATCGATGGCCCACTCTACCCGCCCACCGCTGCCTTCTTCTTTGCTCCCTATGGAATGGTGTCCCCGCAGTTGGCCCATACGGTTGCAGTGGTAGCAGGCCTCATCGCCAGTGCGGCGACAGCCTTGCTCCTCAGTTCATTGATGCATGCCTGGGGTTGGTCAGGGCTGGTGGCACTGGGGCTTTTCTGCTTCCCCCATCAATACACCGGCATCCTGATCGGGCAGAATCATACCTTCACCCTCTTGCTCCTCACCGCAGGCTGGTGGCTCAACAAGCGGAACAAGCCACTTCTGGCCGGCATCGTCTGGGGACTGCTGGTCTACAAGCCGGTCTTCCTCGTTGCCCTTGCCCTGGTCCCGGTGGCACTACAACGATGGAAGTTGCTGCTCGGCATGTTCATCAGTGCCCTGGTACTGGTGCTACTGACTTTACCTTTCACCAAGGGGCTGGAACCCTGGAAGCGCTGGATGACTGTAGGCCAGCGGGCCTCAGCCATGTATGAACTGGATCGACGCTGGGTCTGGCTCAGTCGTGACCTCTCGGGATTGCCTCGCCGGGCGATGTGGGATCCCCAGTCGTTTACCAATGAATGGCGGTATCTGCGACAGAATGAACCTGTTGCCCCCGAAGTGGCCCGTACCTACCTGGTCAAGACAGGTACACGCATGCAATCACCCCAATGGGCTTCGATGACAGGCTGGATCCTGCTCATTGGCATTGCCTTTGTCACGCTGTTGGTACTCTGGTGGCGAGACGAACCTGATGATGCAGACCCGCTCAACGTTGCCCTCTTGATGACGGGTTCGCTCTGGTGCGTGCTGCACTTCATGTACTACGATCAACTGGCCTTTGCCCTGCCCATTGCGTTACTGATACCGACTCTCCGCCAACGGAAACGCTGGTGGAGGGTGACCTTTGTCATACTGCTGTCACTGCTTTACCTCAGTTCGCTGATGGCGTTCTGGTACAGCGCGTGGTGGCTGCAGGCGATGCCGTTCGATGCCTTCGTCCTGCTGCTGTTGTGGCTACTGCTGGCTATCTCCGCTGCTGCACCCGGTTTATCGACGAAGATCTGGTTCTTTCCCTCCGACTATACCCCTTGAGTGATTCATGACTGTAGCAACAGGACGCTGGTTGGCTCTCATCGCAGCCTACCTTGGTTGGCTCTTCGACGGCTTCGAGATGGGCATCTTTGGCGTGGTAGGCAGGTATGCCCTTCGCTCACTACTGCCTGTGGATCAGCAGGGACATGTCGATCTCTGGTTTGGCATTATCACCGCCCTGTTCCTGATTGGTGCAGCAGGTGGCGGCGTCCTCTTTGGCTGGCTGGGCGATCGGATCGGCCGGGTACGAGCGATGGCACTCTCGGTACTAACCTATGCTGTTCTCACTGGCATGTGCGGTCTGGCACAAACGCCGCTGCAACTAGCAATGCTTCGATTCTTCGCGGCCCTCGGTATGGGTGGCGAATGGGCGCTGGGCGTGGCACTGGTAATGGAGGTGTTTCAGCATTCGTCGAAGTCGTTCCTGCCCGGTGTGTCGGTTCGTGCCTGGCTGGCTGGGATCATTGGGTCAGCATCGAACCTCGGCTTCGCTCTCGTGGCGCTGTTGAGCATTGGTCTGACGACCGTTCTGGCCGATTTGAAAGTGGTTCTGGAAGCATTGCACCTCCCCGAATGGATGATCAAGGAACTGCTGGCGAACAACGGTTGGCGACTGCTTATGCTCCTGGGTATCACCCCTGCGATTCTGACCTTCCTGATTCGACTCTTTGTGCCTGAATCGGAGAAATGGAAGGAAGAGAAGGCCTCCGGACGAACGGACAATTGGGCCAATCGTGATCTGATCGGCGTACTCATCGGTACTGCTGCTGCTGTCGGTATTGCCTTCCTGTGGATGCCCACTGTCACACTAAGCCGACCGATCCAGATCGCTGGGACGGTGATTGGCCTGGTGGTTACCTGTTTCGCGTATCTCTATCCCGTGCATGCTTACATGGTTCGTTCGAGCGTTGCACCGGTTCAGCGAACCTTCCTGCTGAAACGGATGCTTCTGGCTGCGGCACTCTCCGGCGTGGCGTTGATTGGAACCTGGGCTTCCATTCAATGGGGCGTTCTGTGGGTCAGCAGTGCTTCCATGAACCCACGCATCCCCGGAGCAGATGGTGCCACCTTGCTGACCTATCCCACCGCAATGGGTTGGACCCAGTTCTGGTCGGCACTTGGTTCCGTGTTTGGTTGCATCCTCGCTGCCTGGTGTGGCGACTGGTTCGGCAGACGCATTGCCTACTTCGTGATCTGTCTGCTTGCTCTCGGTTCCACCTGGGGCTTCTACCAGCTCAATGAAAGCTACAACACCCAGTTCCTCGTCTGGGCCACTGCTTGCGGCTTCTTTGCAGCCTCGTTCTATGGCTGGATACCCCTCTACTTCCCGGAACTCTTCCCGACCTCAGTTCGTGCTATTGGTCAGGGGTTTGGGTTCAACTTCGGACGCATCCTGGCTGCCATCGGCGCCTTGCAGACCGGCGTGTTGATCAAAGATGTCTTTCAAGGCAACATCGCCAATGCCGCTTCGGTGATGGCCTGCGTCTTCATCGTCGGCATGGTCATCATCTGGTTTGCCCCCGAGACCAAGGGGAAGGGTTTGCCTGAGTGATTTCAGCTACTCCGCATCGCTTCCTTGCAGTCTCGCTACCTCAAAGCAGTCCTTGTCCCCTCGGCCACTGAAGCAGAGGACGACAGCTGCTTCTTTAGGTAGCTTGGCGGCAAGCTTCATCGCTTCCACTACACCGTGAGCGGTTTCCAGAGCGGGGATAATGCCTTCCATGCGGCTGCAGAGATGGAACCCTTCGAGAGCAGCATCGTCTTCGGCATAGGTGTATTCCACCCGGCCTGCGTCTTTCCAGTAGCTGTGCTCGGGGCCGACGCCGGGGTAGTCGAGGCCTGCGGAGACGGAATGGACATCGGACGTCTGGCCGTCTTCGTCCTGCAGTACATAACTGAAAGTACCATGCAGGACGCCGGGAGAACCGTGGGTCAATGTCGAAGCATGCTGCCCTGGGGCTTTGCCTCGTCCGCCCGCTTCGACACCGACGATCTTCACGCTGGCATCGTCGATGAAGGGATAGAACATGCCCGCAGCATTGGAGCCGCCGCCAACGCAGGCCACCACCACATCAGGCAAGCGACCCAGTTGATTGAGACATTGCTGACGGGCTTCCCTGCCGATGACACTCTGGAAATCACGCACGATCAACGGGAAGGGATGCGGGCCAACCACGGAGCCCAGGATGTAGTGGGTGTTCTCTACTGAACCCATCCAGTCACGCATGGCTTCATTGATGGCATCTCGCAGGGTTCGACTACCGGTCGTCACCTCGAAGACTTCCGCTCCTAGAGCTCGCATCTTGAAGACGTTCAACTTCTGTCGGCGAACATCCTCCGCACCCATGTAGACTCGGCAAGGCAGACCAAAGAGAGCGCAGGCAGTTGCGGTAGCCACGCCGTGCTGGCCTGCGCCGGTCTCGGCGATCACCCGTGGCTTGCCCATTCGCTTCGTGAGCAGTGCCTGGCCGATGGTGTTGTTGATCTTGTGGGCACCGGTGTGAAGCAGGTCTTCACGCTTCAGGTAGATACGGGCACCGCCTGCTTCTTTGGTCAGTCGTTCGGCAAAGGTGAGCGGAGTGGGTCTTCCTACATAGTTGTTCAGATAGTAGGTAAGCTGTTTCTGAAACTCCGGGTCCTTGCGGGCAGCCTCGTATGCTTCCGTCAGTTGTTCAAGAGCGTGCATCAGCGTTTCTGGAACGTACCTTCCACCGAAGGCTCCATAGCGGCCGGTAGCATCGGGAACAGCGGAAAGTTTGCCGGGAAGCGGTGCGGTCATGATGATACTCAGTCGATTGATAACATCATTCTAGCAGCAGCCCGGGCAGTTGCTATCGACCGCTAACCGGTCTGCATTGCTTTCCGTGAGATAGCAGCTATGTTTTCAGTGTGATCCAGCCAATCGAGAGTTCCATGCCAACCGCCAAGAAGCCTGTTACGAAGAAGCCCGCAGCCAAGCCATCGAAGGCCGTCAAGAAGACGAAGGCCCCTGCCCTCACCTTGCCCGAACTCAAGAAACAGTTGACCAAACATACTGATGCCTTCTGCAAGGAACTCCTCAACGACGAATACCGCGACATGTGCCGGGTGATGATCAAGGGCCTTTGTGTAAAGGAATCCCCTGCCCTCGAAGGTGATGTCCGCACCTGGGCCGCAGCGGTAGTTGGAGCGATTGGCTACGTCAACGAACTCCACGACAGCAAGATGCAGCCTCACTACACGAAGGCTGCTTTTCAGAAGAAGCTCAACGTCGAGGCACAAGAGTACCAGGCATACCTTAAGGTGCTGATACACGGCTTTGACCTGATTAAGTACGACCCAGACTTCACGCTGCCCAGCGTGCTACCCCTCAATCCTCTGATCGCGATGGCTGCTTCACCAACAATGCTCGCTGAAGGCGGTTGCTGTGGTGGTGGCTGCGATTCCGAAGGGTGTTGCAATACAGAAGGCTGCACTATGGAAGGGTGCGGCGCCATGGGCTGCTGCCAGATGGAAGCCAAGCCCACGAAAACAAAGAAGAAGTAAGCCTACTTCGGTTCGAGTAGATACACCTTCATGCGGCCTGCAAAGCCTCGCCTGACGCCGACCAGTTCGTCAGGCCCCAGCACACCAGCCATGCTGTAGCCATCAATCCGCAGGTAGGCTGCACCCAGTGCATCGATCACGCCTGTCGGGTCGAAGGTTTTCCATTGATCCTTGATATAGGCCTCGGTCCAGAGGTGTCCGCCGAAGCCAGGGTTCTCGGGATCATAGACGATGCCGAAACAGACACGAGTGGGGATGCCCAGCGAACGGCCCATTGCTGCAGCAAGAATGCCCATCTCGGTGCAGTCGCCTTCGAGCGTACGGGCTACTTCATCGGCAGTGGCAAAGCCTACTTCGTAGTCACCTTTGATGTTCTTCCTCACCCAGCGTGCAATGCGTTGCATCCTCTGCTCTGGTTCCGTCGCATCGCGAACAGCTTCCTCAGCCAGCTTCTTCACTGTGGCATCGTTACTGCGAACGTAGAAGTTGCTCTCCAGGTATTCCTTCCCCGGTACAGGTTCCGCAGCGACTTTCTCGAAGGGCTTGTTGCTGAGACGTAGTTCACTTCGTTTGCCATTCTTCTTGACGAACTGCTGACGGGGGGAGTTAACGAAGACCGCTTCCGGGTTGTCATCCTCACTCATTTCGATCTCGATACGCAGCTTGTTAGGCAAGCCCAAGAGGCCAAGCGGGATAGGCTTGTCAATCGTGACAGGTGCATCACGATCCTTGACTGTCCCTGCGAATGCTTCGAGGGCAGTAGCTTTGCTACACTTCGTCTGGGTGACGAGATCAAACAGGCTGCTGTCTTCGGTGGTGGCCAGCCCTTCACCAGTGGCTGGGTCAACGTAGTGCTTGCTTTTGTCGATGTAGAGTTCCTTGGGATAGCTCTGCTCCAGTTCAACCAGTTCCCTCTCTTTACCGTCAATCATCATCTTCTTTTGGCCTAGCACGGTAAAGGTAGCAGGGACGACGGCGTTGAGCGTTTGCATGAAGCCATGCATGGTGTACTTCTTGCCGACGGTCCAGTCGGTTTTGCCTTCGAGGAAGCGATCCTGAAACAACATGCCCTTCGCTTGTGGATCCCAGTCTTTCTCCTGCTGATAGACCACCTTCTTGCCAGCATGGTCAAGCACTTCCATGAGGATACGGTTGCCTTTCGGCCTGCCTCGCACGACGAGGTCCTGGTTCTTGCCGATGTTGGTGCGGTAGCCTACTTCGATGACGGTTCCATCAGTGTCTTCAATCGTATACTGTTCGCTCTCTTCCGAGTAAGGATCGCCACTGCGAAGGTACCGCATGTGATCGCGAACGACGGTGCGAATGACGGGCTTGCCATCCTCTTCGATGGTATAGCTGATGGTCTGCATCCACCCCAGTCGGCCCTGGGGATTCGTACGATTGGCCCAGACCTCACGCAGAACGGGCCCGGTGGCGGTAGCTGGGCCGCTCAGCATCTTGATCTGCTTGGGTGGATCATCTGCGTGAACTAACAGGCAAAGTGCGAGCAGCACAGGTATGATGAGCAACTTCATGACTTATCCCAGGAATGAACACTTGCATCTTAACAAGTTGTCCAATGAATGGGATAGTCGGGTTCGCAACGGGTATATGAAACGCCAAGAGCCTGGCATCGCTGCCAGGCTCCTGAATTGAATGCTGTATCAACTAGTTCGTGATTCGCTTCACCAGGTCAAACACGGTGCCAGCGATGACGCTCTTGGTTTCGTAGCCTGCAATGCTGCGAACCATTTCGAAGAGCAGGAAGCCCGTGAAGACCATAATGATAGCTGTCGGCAAGTGAACCAGGCTGACCCAACCCCATTCGGCTGGACGAGCAGGAGCACCTGCTGGCTCGTAGTCGTCTTCACCGTAAGGTTCAACGACTGCTTCTTCATCATCACCAGTAGCTTCAGCACGTCGGCGACGGCCAGCTAAACCTGCACCAGCCAGTGCTGCAGCACCAGCAGCGGCTGCTCCACCCATCACATCGGTAGCTTGATCGTCTTCTTCGATGACGACCACTTCGCTGCCTGTTTCATCAACGATGGCTGCATCATCATCAAGGGCCAGTTCAAAGTCGGAATCTTCACCAACGACAACATCGCCACTGGGGATGCGTGCTGTGGAAGCACCGCTGGTGTCAGCACTGCTGTCGAGTGCCGACATTGTACCGCTGGAATCGTCAGCCACGTTCAGTTCAAAGTCGCTGCTGGATTCTTCAGGCACCTGGAGCGAGAGATCGAATTCGCTGGAGGTATCCTTCGGGCCACCATCGGGACGTGGTGTGCGGGGCAGTACTGCGAGTTCTTCACTGCTGCTTGGTTCAAGGTTCAATTCAAAGGTGCTGGATTCATCATCCACCGGGGGCAACTTAGCCCGCATCGAACCACCCTTGGCAGGCGATTGCGAAGGTGCGCCACCGAGATCGACCAGTTCCTGTTGTTCAGGGGTCAATTCCAGTTCGATATTATCCATCGAAGGAGTGGAGAAATCGAAGATACTGTCGTTTGGACCGCCTTGTGTTGGCTTGAGTTCAAACTCGCTGCTGGTAGTAACGCCTTGCTTGGGTGGATTCTTGGAACGTCCACTATCACCCATCTTGCCTGAGCCACCTGCTAGACGACCTGAACCACTGGGGATCGGTGGCGGGACCAGTTTGCGGGACGATGGTGGATCGCTGATAGGCTTCATATCGAAGTCGACCAGGTGAACACCCATGTCAGGCAAGCGGCCTGAAGGGCTATCGAGCCTGACTCGGCTATCGCCTGACCCCATGCCAACGGGGTCACGACCCAGAGCGATGGTATCGTCTTCGAGATTACCCGTGGGTGATGGTGGTATGCTACCAGTCATGCCCTTGACAGGCTTATTACCAAAGACGAACGAGGAGGAAGAGGGAACGCCTTCATCATCATCGCCAGCGAGTGCAGCGAGATCAACACGTCCGGTGTCGCCACCTCTGCTTGGCTCGCCTTTCTTGTCGCCCATCAACTTGGAGCGATCTTCAGAGAAGATATCGGAGGGGGTACCTTTAAGGTCCGTATTGATTTCAGGATCAGACAGGCGGAAGTTAGGGTTCGAGACAAAACCACGACGGGTAGCCAGTTCATCCACATCCTGGGCTTTGAAACGCCAGGTGCCACGATCAGCGAAAGCACGGATTTCACGGTGCTGGGCCATCGCATTGAGTTCTTGCGTGGTAAGCCCCAGCTTCCTGGCTGCTTCTTCGAGATTGTAGAATTCTTGAGCCATTACAGTCTCCCCGTAGTCACCAGCTACCGCACCCAATCCCCAAACAGTGGAAGCTGTTCGTTACAGTTCCGCTACTCTCTCGATTCTAACCGGGTTCCCTGTCTTTGCAAGAAAAGCTTCAATCGACTTTGACCATATCCTGGGAAAACAACACAAAACAGGGCTGTCCGCAGCGATTGCACCGGTCACTCCTGACGTGCGGGCTGGCACTCGACACCTGGCAGAATCAAAATCGAGCAACATTTTTTACTATTTCCACCCTGTACACTTGCACGACAGGCTAAACAGGTGCAACAATAGATACAGAGTTTCGGCTCGAATCGCTCGTGCAGCGATGCATGAACGTGGGGGGCGTCCGTCTGATTACGCGGCTTTCGGGCCGCGTTTTTTCGTTATTGTTGTAGTACCGGCTTGAGCCGGGCTGCGCGCACGAAGCTCGCCGGCTAAAGCCGGTACTCCAACTCAGTTTCTCATGGCATTACCACCACCCTCTCGCTAACCTCTGGGAAGACACTCCTTCTACGAGTCTTCGCCATGCTGTTACGATTTTCTTGCCTGATAGCACTACTTCTGACCTCCACCCTCCTCGCTCAAGAGAAAAAGGAACCCACACCATTCGGGGCGATGAAGTACCGATCCATCGGGCCTTACCGGGGTGGGCGGTCTTGCGCAGTCACTGGTGTGCCTGGCAAGCCGATGCTGTTCTACTTCGGCAGCACCGGCGGTGGGGTCTGGCAGACCAGCGATGCAGGCAACACCTGGCGGAACATCAGCGATGGCTTCTTTGGCGGATCCATCGGTGCCGTCGCTGTCAGCGAAGCTGATCCCAATGTCATCTATGTGGGTGAAGGCGAGAAGACCGTGCGCGGGAACGTCTCGCACGGCAACGGCGTCTGGCGGTCAACCGATGCAGGCAAGACCTGGAAGCATGTGGGCCTGAAGGATAGCCGCTTTATCCCACGGATACGTATCCACCCCAAGAACCCCGATATCGTGTACGTTGCAGCTCTCGGCCATCTTTACGGTCCCAACGAAGAGCGTGGTGTCTTTCGCAGCAACGATGGCGGAACCACCTGGAAGAAAGTGCTCTTCGTCAACAACGAAGTCGGTGCAGTCGATCTGATCCTTGATCCAAACAATCCCCGCATCCTCTATGCAACGACATGGCGAATCAAGCGTACGCCCTACAGCCTCGAAAGTGGTGGCCCAGGGTCAGGTCTGTGGAAGAGCACCGACAGTGGTGACACCTGGACTGAGATCACCAAGAACAAAGGCTTACCCAAGAGTCAGGTAGGCATCATTGGTATTGCCGTTTCCCCCGTCGATTCTAACCGTCTCTATGCCAACATCGAAGCAGATGATGGTGGCGTCTTCCGTTCCGATGATGCGGGAGATAATTGGACCAAGACGAGCGAAGACCGCAACCTGCGCCAACGGGCCTGGTACTACACCCGCATCTACGCTCATCCGAAGAACCTCGACGAGGTCTTCATCATGAACGTGGGCTTTATGCACTCCAAGGACGCAGGCAAAACCTTCCAGTCACTCAATACCCCCCATGGCGACCATCATGATCTGTGGATCGATCCGAAGGAACCACAACGAATGATCGTTGCAGACGATGGCGGAGCCCAGGTAAGCATCAATGCAGGTGCCGCCTGGACGACCTATCACAATCAACCCACCGCCCAGTTCTACCGGGTCACAACAGACAACCACTTCCCCTACCGCATCTATGGCGCTCAGCAGGATAACAGTACGGTTCGCATCGCCAGCCGCAGTGACGACTTCAGCATCACTGAACGCCACTGGGAAGATACCGCCGGTGGCGAGAGTGGCCACATCGCAGTGAATCCCAAGGACAACGACATCGTCTATGGTGGCTCCTACGGTGGCTACCTGACCCGTGTCAATCATCGCACCAATGAGAGCCGAGTGATCAACGTGTGGCCTGATAACCCCATTGGCCACGCTGCTGCTGATCTGAAGTATCGCTTCCAATGGAACTTCCCGATCTTCTTCTCGCCCCACGATGCCAACACGCTCTACGCTGCGGGGAACGTGCTGTTCAAGACCACGAACGAAGGTCAGACCTGGTCCGCGATCAGCCCTGATCTGACTCGCAATGATAAGAGCAAGCAAGGTTCCTCAGGTGGGCCGATCACCAAGGACAACACCTCGGTGGAGTACTACTGCACCATCTTCGCTGCACTCGAATCGCCTCACGAAAAGGGCGTACTCTGGTGTGGCTCCGACGATGGCGTGCTGCAACTTTCCCGTAACGGCGGGAAGAACTGGGAGAAGGTGACACCACCGGAACTACCTGAATGGAGCCAGATCAACAGTATCGAAGCCCATCCGACCGAGAAGGGTGGTTTGTATGTAGCAGCCACCCGCTACAAGCTCGATGACAACAAGCCGTATCTCTTCAAGACCACAGACTATGGCAAAACCTGGACACGCATCGTTACAGGCATCAAGGATGACCATTTCACCCGTGTGATACGGGCAGATGCCAAACGACCTGGCTTGCTTTTTGCAGGTACCGAATTTGGCCTCTACATCTCCTTCGATGATGGGGCGAAGTGGCAACCTTTCCAGTTGAATCTGCCCCTGGTGCCCATCACCGATCTGGCCATCAAGAACAATGATCTGATAGTCGCTACTCAGGGGCGGTCTTTCTGGGTGCTGGATAACCTGTCACCTATTCAACAATGGAAGCCCGAGATCGCAGAAGCTGCACTGCACCTGTATCAACCAGCCACCACACTGAGGCTACCCGGTGGTGGTGGCTTTGGTAGTGATGCCAACACGGCTCGAACCGATGGGCAGAATCCTCCATCAGGAGCTGTGATCTACTATCACCTGAAAGAAGAACCCGATGCCAAGAAGCCTTTGTCGCTCGCCATCCTGGATGAAAAGGGCAACCTCATCCGTGAGTGGAAGAGCACGGGAGAGAAGCCTGGCGAGAAAATCGAAGCGAAAGCAGGGATGAACCGCTTCCTCTGGAACCTGCGCTACACCGATGCCGAAGGTTTCCCGGGGATGGTTCTCTGGGGCAGCCTCACCGGGCCGAAGTGCATGCCGGGCAAGTATCAGGTACGCATCAAGCATGGCGATGTCGAACAGAACTCGCAGTTTGAAGTGAAGCCTGACCCACGCAGTACAGCCAAGCCCGAAGACTATGCCAGGCAGTTTGCGTTCCTCTTGAGCGTGCGGGATAAGCTCACCGCTACCCACACCAGCATCAAGCAGATTCGAGATGTGCGTGATCAGATTGCAGGGGTAGGCAAACGCATCAAAGACCTGCCCGATACCAGCGAAGTCATCGAGCTAGGCAAAGTGATCGAAAAGAAGCTAACCTCCATCGAAGAGGCGCTCCATCAAACCAAGGCGAAGAGTTCACAGGACGTGCTCAACTTCCCTATCCGCCTCAACAACAAGCTGGCTGCTCTGGGTGGCAATGTCAGTGCAGGCGACTACCCTCCACCTGATTCCGCAGTGCAACTCAAGGAGGAGCTAGTGAAGCAAATCGACGCTGAACTGGATGCTCTCAAGAAAGTGGTCAGCGAAGATGTGAAGCGCTTCAACGAACTGCTGACCCAGAAGAAGATACCGAATGTGTTCACGGAGACGGGGGAGAAGAAGAAGGACTAACCTGATTCACTCCCCACAACCAGGTGAGACTGATCACCACCACCGCTACCCCTTCGGTGCCGTACCACCAGGGGGGTAATCCGGCTGAGTAGCCGATGTAGGTGAGTACCACCGCCATTGGCAAGCCACTCCAGGCCAGGAAGCGAATGAGGGGTAAGTAACGCATCACATCGTTGGACAGAAACCAGGTCATGAAGCCATAGAAGCCGAAGAGAGCGGAGGTGCAGCGGGCGAGGTAGACGAAGAAGGGTGTATCTGTCCACGGACCGGTGTTGCCGAGGGCGTGAATATGCTGCATCCCACTGGTGGGCATGAGGGCTCCGATCCACGCCAACGAAAAGAGGATGGCAGAGAGCCGCAGAATAACTACCAGTCGACCTGTGTTGCGAGAATTGACGGGCATGATGAAGTACTATCGAAATAGCGATGCGAATTCCAAGGATGCACCGTGTAATTGCCGCAACCAGTGAAGCATACTTTGCTTTGCCATGGGTAGCTGAGTAGAAACAAAAAACGGCTCGACGTAACATGCACGTCGAGCCGAAGAGAATCTGCAACAGGCTATTTGCCTGCAGGCTTCTTCCCTTTATTGACACCGCTGTCGCCACCAACAGCAACTGGCTGGTCAGTCTTGGAATTAAAGACTGAGCTGGCTTCTTTGTTAATTTCCACGCCCTTATTGGAGCAGCCAGCGCTTACCAAAGCAAGCACTACTGGAACAACCAAAAGGGATTTTTTCACACGAGTCAACACGAAGCTTCTCCTGAGAGTGGTGCAATTAGTCAACAAGTGACGAGGCATCTGCATTGAGTCCATCACGACGACCGCCCAGTTGAAGCAGGACCATGTAATCGCTGGTGATGGGAGTTGCAGCGGTAATGTCGGTAGCAGGAGGCAGTGTATCACCAAAGCGAATGGTGCGAACAGCTGCATCACCCATCACAAACTGAACGCCAGCAGCGTGCTTGGCGCTGAAGCGGAAGCTGGCACCACCACGAGGTGTGCGATCAGTGCCACTCCAGCCGGTAGCAAAGCTGTTTTCGTTCAGCGCATTACCACGGCCTAGACCCGTACCTACAGGCACGCAATGCATACCCCACCACAACATCACGGTATCGCGAGCAGCTGTACCTTGTCCGCCCAGGGTTTCGCCAAACATCAGAGTGTTGCTGGTACCATCCTGCACGGTCAACTGACCCAGGGTCAGACGTGAACGATTGGAAAAGATACCTTCATAACGGGCAAAGATGCTGTTTGGATTAGTACCGTCGCTGATACCACTACCACCTGTAACGGAAACGTAATTCGTACGACCGTTGTTGCCCCAGAAAGCGCTGGTAACACCACCGGAAACGAGATTGCCAACGAGAGGATTGTTTGCCCACCAGTTGTCAGCCCCAGCTCCGTACCAGGTATGAGTTGCCAGGACGTAGTTCGTAGTGGGAGTAGCAGTACGAAGGTCATCGGAAGGACATTCAAACACCTTCAGCTTGCTTTGAATGGCAAGCTGGTGAGCCGAAGCATTGGCAGCTGGGTAGTTGTAAAGGATTTCGCTAAAGGCAGCGGGGTTATTCCCGCCGACAGTAACTCCATCCTGGAAATTCAGCAACTTGCGAACATTGTCTGCTTCAATGTAGGGAAGCAACAGAGTCAAATTGCCAGCAACTGGGCCGAGGATAACAGCGTTCGGCCAGGCACCCAGGCTACCGGTACCGGTGTTACAGGACAAACCACCTGGTGGCAGCTTGTTGTAATCGTTGTGATAATTGTGAGCTGCAATGGCGATTTGCCGCAGATTGCTGCCGCACAGCATCTTATTGGCAGCTTCACGTACTTTCTGGATGGCAGGCAACAGCAGCGCCATCAACAACGCGATGATCGCAATCACCACGAGCAATTCGATCAGGGTGAACCCTGAACGACGCTTGCCTTTGAGCAAACTCAGTTTCATCTGAACCTCCAAAATGGAATGAGAAATGTAGAAACACAAATGGCAGGTGAGTAAATAATAATCGCTTTGTCATGAGCAGGCAATCTAGAGGATATAATATTCTTCAAAATAAATTTTCACATATTTAATAGCACCACTTCAGATTGATTTCATACTTTAACATAATGAGTGCATGATGAGATTGCTGTTTACGGAATGCAGTTGTCAAAACGCCGAACCTCGTAAAGCACTGAAATCTTCTTCAATTCGCCAATTTTTCAGCCAGAAATCTGCATAGCCAACTAAGGCAGACATCATTTCCAGCTCAAATCCAATCTTATCTCACTATGTTTCCGATGTAGTATCCTGATAGGCAACGGGCATCTTTATCATGCTTTTTCAGGGTACAATCAACAATCATCTCTAGTACTTAAGGCGTGTATCATAATTAAAATAAGTGAATGATTTTAAATATATTAGTGATAGCTTTATCATTGAATCTGATCTGGGTAGATCAGATACGGGTGTCGTTGAGGGTCACCAACAAGTCACCCGAAAAGAGCTGCAGTTCAGCCGGCCAGATGCCTTTTCCCGCTTCATCTACCCCGAAACGACATCGTGCCTATAACAATAGCTCTACTGGATGCCCGTTTCTGGAGTCTGTTGCCGTGCCTATTGAATACAGTGAAGTGCGTAAGGGAATGGTAATTGTGGGAGAAGATAAGCATCTCTACACCGTCATTGATCGTTCGCTGCACACGCCTGGAAACTTGCGCTCCATCTTGATGCTGAAGGTCAAGAACCTGAAGACGGGTAGCGTGATCGAGAAGCGTTTCAAGCCTGATGACAAGGTCGAGACGGCGTTCCTCGACAAGCGCGAGATGGAGTACATCTATCAGGACACGGATGGCTACGTGTTCATGGACAAGGAAAACTTTGAACAGGTGACCCTGCGTGCCGATTTCGTAGGCGACATCATGGGCTACATGATGCCAAACACCAATGCCTTCGTGGTCTTCTATGAATCGAATCCGATCAGCGTGGAATTACCACCAACGGTCGAACTCAAGGTCACCGAGACTGATCCCAATATGAAGGGTGCCACCGCAGCGGCACAGTACAAGCCAGCCACGCTGGAAACTGGCATGAAGGTTCAGGTACCACCTTTTGTGGGTGTAGGCGAAACCATCCGCATTGATACTAGAACGGGCGAGTACCTCGAACGGGTGAAGTCGTAATGGTACGAATCGTGATGCTGTCTTTGGTGCTGACAACGCTTGGTTGCGGCAAGCCAGAGTCGATCATGCCTTCGAAGATCGCAGCACCTCCAACGGACCCTGCAACCTTTGTACGCTCCCCGAATCTAGGCAAGTAACTCCAGCTCAACAACGAAACAGGGGTAAACCATAAGACTGGTCTACCCCTGCTTTATTTCAAGCGTACTACTTTGCCAACCAGCTGATCATCGTTCTGGCTGCACCAGCACCAATGGTGTCCATCGCCAGTGTGTTCTTCACGATGGCTGCCACCGTGGCTTCGACATACTGGCTGAGAGCACAGGCCCGGAACTTCTTTTCTACCTGGGCATCGGTCATCTTGTTGAACGCATGGCCAGGCGGATAAACAACCTCGAGGGTGTGTTGTTTGCCATCCTTCATGGTGACCGTCAGCTTGTTAGGAATGCCCTTAGGATAGCGGGCATTCGCGGAAGCATCGCGGTGCAACTTCACACGATTGGTCAGTTCGATGAGTGGTTCGTTCTTGAGGTGAGCATCATCGAAGCTATCGAGGCCCACATCCCCTTCAATGAGAGCCACCGCGACGCAGTAAGGCATCGAGTGGTCAGCGGTCTCGCGGGTCGTGGGGCGGTACTTCTCGGGGTCTTTGCCGATGATGTCAACCGCTGCATCGAAGGTGTGGATGTCGATCTTCTCCACGTTCTTCCAGTCGCCGATCTGAGGGCGCAGTTGCAGGATCGCATCGACCGCTGACTGGGCATGGTACTCGACTGGCCAATACTTGATGTACGTGTGGCTGATCATGAAGTCGTCATCGTTCTTTGATGCACCCTTCTCTGCACCCATCGGTGCTACTTCAAAGGTCTCCCGGCTCAGCAGCTTCATGAAGCCCAGTTCACCTTCGAAGATAGGTGCCGGGCCGGTTAAGCCTTCACTGGCGAGGAGTGCTGCGAACACCCCTTGCTTGGCGGCATTGGCGAAGGCGCAGCCTTTCCACATGCTCATTTCACCAGCACGAGTCTGGCGGAGTGCACCATTGCAAACACCAGCGATACCCACAGCATGGGTGGTCCTGGTGACATCCAGCTTCAACAGCTTGCATGCAGCCAGGCAGGAAGAGATCGCTCCGTAGGTGACGTGATCGATGCCATTCTTCCGTAAGCTGCTGGCATCGCATAGACGGCACTGAATCTCATAGGCCAGCACCGCTGCCACAAGCATTTCCTTGCCCGTAGCATTGACCATCTCGCCAACGCTGAGGACAGCAGCCAGGTTATCGCTGGGGTGAGCAGGTTCCTTGCTGAGGTAGGTATCGTTGAAATCGAGGTAACGAATGAGCAGACCATTGATGAAGGTAGCCCATTCGATGCTGCTGGTCCCGCCACCCAGCAGGCTGCCTGCGGGGGTGCTGGTCATCTTCCCAGCGACCTTCTTGGCAATGTGGAAGGCATCAGCAGGCATGGCCCCGACCGCAGTAGCAAAACTGTCGAGGAAGCGGCGCTTGGCTTCATGCAACACGCCAGCGGGAATGTGATCATACTGAAGGTTACATGCATATTCAGCAAAGCGACGAGCAAGTGGTTGAGAAGACATCAACTGACCCTTGTGCATAGAGAGGTGTTCCACTGAAAGGATACGGATGGCGGGGGCAAGGGACAGTTCAGAGGTTCATGAGAAGAAGCCAGTAGACTCTTGAATGCGGTTTTCAACCGGGTACGATACGACTTCTCTCTCCCGCGAGCCTCCGATGTCCTCCCATTCCATCGCATGCGCACAGTGTCAGGCTACCCTGAAATATCAAGATGACCTCTTCGGCAAGACACTTAACTGCCCTCGATGCCAGGCAGAGGTGACGATACCGTTTCCGGATGTCGTTGCCTTTGAAGACGATGAGCCACTGACCCTGGCGGATGTTATTGAAGAAGAGTCATCTTCGGCTGCACCTAACACAACTGCTTCACCTGCCAAGGCCAAGAAGAAGAAAAAGAAGAAGCCCAAGAAGGCAGGCTGGGAGATGCCAGCCATCGCAGTGGAACCCATTGTCTGGCAGGGACTATTCGGGATTCTGGGTATCGGTCTGTTTGTGCTGGCGATCTGGTACCTGGCTCGCTGGCCCGATGCTCCGCTACTGGAGGCAGAACTCTGGAAAGAGCACGTGACCGCTCCCTATTTCAAAGTGTCGATGCCCGGTACCACGAAGAAGGAAACCCAGAATCAGGCAGGCATGAGCATGCAGGTCCTCAATGCCCAGCCAAAGAAGGAGGCGATCTTTGGAATTGCCTACTCGAGCGGATGGTTGCCTGCCGGACGTATCAACGATGGTGTGGAAACCATTCTCAACGATGCCTGCAATGGCAGCGCTGCCAACCTGGAAGCGATGGGAGCAGTCGAGGTGGGTCGCAAGTCGATCAAGTTGAAGAACTTCGCAGGCAAACAATTGACCATGAAGATATCGCAAGCCAAGGGTTACATGATCATGCGTGCCTACATGGTGGGACCACGACTCTACATTGCCATGGTGGGTGGAAGAGGTCTCCATGAAAAGCATCCTGATGTTGTCAAGTTCTTCGATTCATTTGAGATCACCGAGGAGCCGGCGAAGGCTGAGGAGAAGAAAGACCCAGTTGCTCCAACGAAAGAGTCGCCTCCACCAGCTACCGGTAATGAACCACCCGCTCCTCCTCCATTGAAAGGCTCGACCACATCAGGCGAGAAGAAGTTGGACCCTGCCAACATACCTCCGGGACAACCTGCCACGACTTCACCAGAGGGGCAAACCAAAACACCTCCACCACCACCAAAGATACCTGAGATGCCTCAGGCACCTTACGCTGTCGATCCTGTCATCAAACCGGGGTTGGCAACCATTTACCTTTCGGACCTTACGGAGTTCGGAACCAGTCGCAGCCCAACATCCTGGGGCTTTGGCAAGAAGGGATCCCTTAACTCCCCATACAAGCATGAACGGATCGTCGTGCAGGGCAAGACGTACGAGCAAGGCCTGAGTACTCATCCCGATGGAGCTGGCTACCGCTGGTGTGTGTATTATGCAGTGGGCGGAAAAGCCACCCGACTGCGGGGAGCCGTTGCCATCGATGACACCGGCAGTTCCCGCCAGGGTCACTTCGCCATCATTGGTGACGGCAAGACCCTGTGGGAGTCGAAGAACCAGACAGACAAGGGTTCTAGCGAACCATTCGATGTAGATGTCAGCGGGGTGAAGGTACTATCCCTGCAATGCTGGTGCGACACCAGCATACATGGTTGCCATTGCGTCTGGCTCGATCCACAGCTGACTTTGGTGGAGGGCAAGAAGTAACTACTTTTTCCACCGCCACAAGCTCAAGCCCTGCAGATCACGTACATAGATCTCATCGGCCACCACAGCCAGGTGGGCCCAGGCTTCGTTGGCGCTGACCTTCTTCGTATCGAGCAGATTGAACTTCTCGGGTGAAGCCTGAATGAGGAGCAGATCGCCTCGTTCATCAAGAGCGAGGATTTTGTCTTTCTGGGCCACCATGCTCCAGTATTTGCCATAGGTCTTGG
>WBZX01000177.1_pt1 | contig 58596 bp, 45 predicted proteins | sample 5204211 | NCBI WGS metagenome assembly WBZX01 (sample SAMN12344362, study PRJNA552823) | activated sludge metagenome | biome: Activated sludge suspended growth; feature: Nitrification reactor; material: Wastewater; isolation source: activated sludge from nitrification reactor of wastewater...
AGATAGGCAGAAGTGTAAGATGGTGAGAAGCGTGAGACCGTGAAAGGTGTGTGAAAGGGAAGTGTAAGAAAGGGAGACAGTAGGACAGTAAGAGGAGTGGGAGAATAGGCCAGGGAAAATCAATCAACCGAAGGAAGGTATAGGATACACCATTACGAGCGATAGCACGCCTTTTAAACTATACAGACATGGGCTACCCGATTTCAGCGTCCCTGCAATTACCAGCCATAAGACCAGGAGAAGAGGAGGGGCTTAAGATGACATGTAGGGAAAACCGTTACATTCGGGTATATTCGTGTATAAACGGATATATGCAGATGGGAAGGATAGAGTTGCGGGTATTCACGAGTTATAGGCCATAAGTATCTATGGAAGCAATTAAATTGATAAAATTTGGGAGTCAAAGAAATATGGAGGATCTTTACCTTAATGGTATTGTCTTCATGAATACAGTTCAATATTTCAGAAATTATAAGGATGAAATATTAAAAGGAGATGATAAGGAAGGAATATCCTATATTCTAAGAAACGCAAGTGCTGAAATATTTCACCAAGGAACAAGAATACTTCACGGTGACAAGGCCAATTTCTTCTTCAGAAATGAAGAAGACATCGGTAATATTTACTGCCTAACTGCACTTTGGAAAGACCATTTAAATGCCCTTGTAAAGAATGAATTTGAAGTGGACTTAAAACTAAGAAGTATGGGTGAATCTTGCGTGGTGATTCATAACCCTAAACTCTTCATGTCTAAAGTAACTGAAGAATTGAACAAATTAGAATTAAAATTCCGAATGCATGCAATTGAGTATCTGGATTTTAACTCGACAGTTGGTGAATATGGTATTTTTTCTAAACCAACTGAATTCTCCTATCAAATGGAAGTTAGAGTGTTCGTGAAATCCGAGGGACTGGAACCACTTAAAGTATCATTAGGATCTTTACAAGACATAGCAACGATCCATCCAACTAAAGAATTAGTTTTAGATAAAACTGATAATAAAATGGCTGACATCATCGATTATGAACCCAAAGTTGCACATGAACCCTAGATTGGATTTTGTAGTTAAGATTGGAATTTTAACGCCAGTGATAGGGCCTGTAATCCTTTTTATTTTATCAGAAATATATGAGACAGATACATTTTTTGAAACTGTTATTGGCCTGTTGTTTTCATACCTGCCAATTCTATTCATGGGCCTATTGTTTTCAATTCCGTTGACATTGGTATTATATGGCTTTCAGTATATATTAAAAAAGGCTACAAAAAATGTGTTTCTGATTCGAAGCTTCATTTTGATCATGGGATGTTTACTTATTATATGCATATCTATACTCTTAGGATATAATTTCAATGAGAACAACGATTTGATTTGGCCATTAGCATACTGCCTCACACTATTTGGGATAAGCATTTTTGTAAAGGATGTACGACCTTTAACGCCAAACAATGTCCTCCTATAACATCGGATGCTCATAAGCAGGGTTATCTACATTGAGAATGAAAACGTAATTTTGGACAAAGGTGCCCCGGAAACAGTCTCAGCATAGTTGGCCTGCCTACGAGCATCCTTCATCGTTAGCGGCAAGCTTAATTGACATGAAGGATAAAAAGAAACTAGTAATCAGAATATTCTGGACAATAATAATTTTATTGAGCGCCTACTATCTTTATCGTGCAGTAAATTACAGGTTTGTTAGAGAAGGTATTGGTTCTACATTTTGGAATAAGCAATTTTGGTTTGTTTCTCACCTGGCCACAGCAGTCATCCCTCTTATAACCGGCCCGTTTCAATTCTGGGGCTGGTTTCGTAAACATCATATAAAATGGCATAGATGGTTAGGAAAAGTATACATTATAGGATGCCTTTTAGGAGGCTTTTCTGCAATCTATCTTGGCATTACCCAACCATATCCGGGTTCAATAGTTCCAACACTAATTCTTGCTTCTTTGTGGCTTTTTATGACTTCAGCTGCGTGGATCACTATAAAAAGAAGGAACGTACAAGCGCATCGTTTATTTATGATCCGCAGTTATACCCTGACCTTGTCTTTCGTATTCCTCCGCATTTTATCTGACCTTGTCTACAAGCATAATTTTTTATCTTTTATAGAAAATGAGGATGTGAAAGATGCAACATATGAATGGATGAGTTGGGTTCTGCCTGTTTTGGTTGTTGAATTCTTTATTTCCTGGAGGCCAGCAGTAAGAAAAACTCGTTCCTTAAACTAGCAGCATCACCAGGCAGACACAGCATCAAATTCCTAAACAGAGGCAATACTCGAGGTTCAATGAAAGACAGGAATCACAAAACTTTCTCCGGACCATTTCCAACCTGGTCCAGGATATATCTCTCATCAGTGCAATAGGAGACAAGAGTAGTTTTCACCCACTCCAAAATTGGCGCAGTATATTCTTTAGGATAAAGCAAGTGTACGTTTGGCCCCGCATCCAGGGTGAAACAAACAGGTATGCCGGTTTCCTTGCGGAAGCGCCATATTTCCTTGATGAGGGATATGGTGTCTGGTTCCATCAGGATAAAAGGAGTGTTGCCACTCATCATCAATGCATGTAGTTGAAGAGCCTCGGACTCAACGATGGTGATGAACTGATCAATTGCATCAGCCCTGCGCATGATATCGCAGAGCTTATTGAGATTGTTTTTGGCTTCTGCATAGCGTGTATCAGCATAAGGCAGGCCTTCCATAAGTTTATGGCCCGCAGTGCTGGAGACAGCCTTTTCTTTGGTGCTGACGATAAGGATTGTGTCCTGAAAGTCATGATAGACAGGAGCCATTTCATTGCCCCAGGGAATGGCGTATGCATCATTGCTATTGGCTACACCAGTAGACAGACCCCATAATGCAGCGACAGGATAAACGGATCTGCAGGCACTACCCGACCCTAACCGGGCAACTTCAGATGCCTTGCACCACCAAGCTGCATCAGGTGTGTGTGGGCTGCCATGGAGTTGATCATGTATATCCATCAGGCACAGGGCCAATGCACTCATCGCACTGGCAGAAGAGGCAATGCCCGCACCATGAGGAAAGGTGTTGACTGAATCGATCACTACAGAGGCTTGAGCCAACCAGGGAAAGCGATCACTAACCAGTGAGAAGAAGGTCTTAATCTTTTGTTCGAATGAAGAACGAGGTGTTCCGTCATACATGACCACTAGCCCTGGTGTGGATGCTTCAGGAGTCACCTCCAGTTTCATCTGCGTATGGCAAGCAGATAGCGTGAAACTCAACGAAGGATTGCGAGGCAATTGCAGGCCGTGTTTGCCCCAGTATTTGATCAGTGCAATATTTGACGGAGAGCGCCAGGAAGAAGTATAGGTCATTCGGCCACAAGATTGACCGGTAAAAATACTATTCCATGGTGGTTGGGGGCATCAATCCACGGTGATTTCAAAATCATTGAGGATCATATCGAGGATTTTGTCCTGGCCGGGGATATATCCTTCCTTGAGATCGTAGCCATAGAGCTTGCCTACTGTCTGCCATTTGAGCGCAGTAAAGGTGCCGCGGACGTCCTTGAGGATATCATAGGTAGGGGTATTGAGATGGCGTTCGATCATCTTGACCAGGATCTTGCCTTGGGTCCTGGACAGGTTCTTGAGTGGGTCGGTAAACTCGTCCTTGACGTCTTTCTGGATCGTTTTGGCGTATTTCTTCGCTTTTCCGGCCTTCATATCGGCGGTTTCCTGCTGATATTGGCGGTACAGCTTGATACTTTCTATGGCATAGGGCAGGACGTCCATGGCATAGCGGCGATAGCGCATATACTGGCGGTACTCTTCATCGTTGGAAAAAACCGGGGGAGCCTTGATGACTACTTCAGGGAAAGAGGCGATGATCGTGGTGTCGCTGCCGCTGATGTGGATCCTCATGACCCGCCCATCCTGGTGGACGATCGTGGTATCATAGACGGCCTCGGTCTGGCCTGAAACCTCACTACAGAAAGAGAGGAGGCATAAAAAGAGGATATTCTGGGCTGCGCGGTTCATTCCGGGATAATAACGACGAAGATACTCCTGTAGTTTGTTGCGCGAAGGGGGAATGTGCCAAAGGCGGAAAAAGATTACCGGACCAGTGTGATATCGCCGGCGAATTTCCTTTCCCGCTCTGCACCCTGATCGAGGTAAGTGACCTGGATGGTATACACGTATACCCCGGGGAGAAGATCCTCACCATCAAACTGACCATCCCAGGAAAAAGGATTGGATTGGGAACTGAATACGAGATTGCCCCAGCGATCAAAGACGGAACCAGTCATATTCAATACTTCAAGATCGGCGCCAAAACTTACACTGAATATATCATTGATGCCATCGCCATTGGGGGAGAATACATTAGGGATAGCAATGTTATTATGCACTTCGGGCACGACACAATCAGTGCCGGGTACTACATCAATATTTTGTGAAGCAGAACTACATGGCGTACTTACATCAATGCTATATAATCCGGGAGCATCAACTTGTATCGAGGGAGAGATGGAGCCAGTGCTCCATGAATATGTTGCATCAAAAGGTTGAGTAGCATCGAGCGTGATGATGTCACCTTCGCACCATGGAATAGAAGCATCGGGATTGAGCTGTGGTATGCGGGTATCATAGCTCAAAACAAACTGATCGGAGACGGTACCACAGTCATTGCTCAATTGCAACGAATAGGTAGCGGGCTGATCAGCAATGAGGGAAGGTAAAGAGCTGCCATCCTGCCAGAGGATATCATAGATTATTGAAGGCGCAATTAGTGTAATTGACTCACCAGGGCAGAGCGTTGTGTCTGGTCCAAGAGAAAATGGATCAGGCGCATCTAAATAATCAACGCGAATCGAATCGGCAGCATTTCCACAACGGTTGGACTCAGCGAGAATGAAAGTACCGGGAGAGGATACAATAAACGTAGGCGTAGCAGAGCCATCCTGCCATTGGATGGAGGTGATGGCATCAGCAGTGGATGTAAGTATTAAGTTAATTCCTTCACACAAAGTGGTATCAGGACCTAAGGCGGGAGAAGGGGGCACACCAGAGATATCAACGGCGATAGTATCTGCATCGTTGCCGCAGTTGTTGCTGACGTTGAGAATAAACGTACCTGAAACAGAGGTAACAAAATCAGGAGAGGAGGAACCATCCTGCCAGAGATAATTGACGCCGGAGATACCGGAGGGAATGGTGACGATCTGTCCAGCGCACACCTGGATGTCCGGCCCGAGATTGACTTGAGGGCCTTGGGTGCTTTCTAAAATTTCAACAGTATCGGCGGAAGTACCACAGCTATTTGAGATCGTAAGGATGACGGTTTCTTCCTGAGTTGATTGGTAAGTATTGTTAGTAGATCCATCTTGCCACACATACTGGACATTAGCAATACCAGGAGAGAAAGTGATCAATTCACCAGGACAAAGAGATTGGTCTGCCCCGAGATTGAGCACAGGAATATCAGGCAATGCATTGACAAGTATAGTGTCGGATGAAGTGCCACAAGTATTGGAGATAGAAGCGACGACGGTTCCGGAATTTGACACGGTAAAATTATTACCATTGGATCCGTCTGGCCACAGAATGCTGACCCCTGGGGTGTTGACAGAGAGAACAAATGACTCACCCGAACAGAGGGCTGTGTCTGCCCCAAGGTTAAGCGGAGGAGTCCCCGGCAGGAGATTAACGATCAGCGTATCATGAGAGATGCCACAGGTGTTGCTTACTTCAACAGTGATTTGGCCGGCGGTAGAAACGTTGAAGGAAGGCAATGTGGAGCCGTCTTGCCATAGCCAGGTATCGACATTGGAAGAGACAGGAAACAAAGTGGTCAAATCTCCTGCGCAGATATTGAGATCATTGCCAATGAAAACAAAGGGAGCAGGACCGCCATCCGCGATGATGACAGTATCGGCATCAGATCCGCATGCATTGGAAACGGTGACGCTATAAATGCCGGGTGCATTGACGGTGAGCTGTTGATTCTGAGAGTTATCATTCCAGAGATAGGATACACCGGAGATAGCGGCATCAAGTGTAACAGTCTGACCCTGGCACAACGAGAGAGAAGCGGGCAAATCTACTTGTGGTGGATTATCGTTGACATTGACTGCGATCGTATCATTGGCCGCACCACAGGAATTTGAAACCTGAAGTGAATATGTACCTGAGGTATTTACTAAAAGCGAATCTCCGGTGGATCCATCTTGCCAGAGATAATTTGCCCCGGGATTGTTGGCATACAGGACAATTTGTTCGCCAGGGCAGAGACTGATATCCGGCCCGAAATCTGGAGGAGTTAGCTGAGGAGTATATGTAATGTTGACTGCATCAGATCCCGAACCACACAAATTGACTACTGACAAAGAATAAGTGCCAGGGCCAGTCACCAGGAAACTATCGGCGGTTGAATTGTCTTGCCATAGATATGGACCTTCTTCACTGGTAGAAAGCAATAGGGTCTGGCCGGCGCAAAGGGTAGTATCAGGGCCGAGGTCGATATCAGGGGAATTAAGTGCGGTCACCTCAATCGCATCACTGCCGGTGCCACATGCATTGGTCACATACACGATGAAAAGTCCAGAAGTAGTGATTTCGTAGTTAGGGTTGTCGTTTCCGTCTTGCCATAGTATATCGCCCAAGGCAGGATCGATCTCTATGTCAAGAATGTCACCATCACAAATGATTTGTTCGTCAGGACCGATTTGCACATCGGGAACCTCAAGGTCAGTCAGGACTACCACATCACTTTCTTCACCACACATATTGCTGATCGTAAGGGAGTAGGTGCCACCTTGAGTAGCAATAAATTCTGATGAAGTGCTGCCATCCTGCCATGTAAAATCGCCGAGTGCAGGATCCAGTGAAAAAGTGAATTCATCTCCATAGCACAGGAGCATGTCATCGCCCAATGTAAAGGGAGAAGGAGGATCCACATAAAAGACCGTGATCTCATCTGTGGACGTGGCGCACCCGTCGTCAAGGGTTACGGAGTAGGTGCCACCGGTGGTGATCGTATAATCGGGGTTGCTTGAGCCATCCGTCCATTCATATTCCATCAGGTCAGGATCCAATGAAATGGAATAGCTTTCTCCTGCACAGAGGGTCAACTGGTCAGGACCAATGTCGATGGGGTCAAAATTGCCTCCAATGTAAACATCAATTGAATCAACACCATAATTGCAGCCATCGGTAATGGTCAGCGTGTATGTACCGGTCTCTGTGACTACCAGGGTAGGATCGTGGCTGCCATCATCCCAATTATAGATAACATCATCTATCCCCGGATCGATTTCAAATGAAAAGCATGCAAATTCAGGTCCGCCCAGGTCAATATCAATCGTAGCGGGTTCGACCCCTTCCGTGATGACAATATCTTCAAAATAGTAGTATGACAGGTTTGGAGACTGGCATCCGGGATCCACGGGGGTGTTAGCATCAGAATTGAAATTGCCTATCGTAACATATGCTTCTCCTCCGTTAGCCTGGAAGCATCCGGATATCATGGTCCAGTTGTCATAGTCTGTAAGAAAGCCCTGGTTGGACTCAACCTGCGGATTTACATTCAGGGCTGAGGTGCCGTTGGAGGCTGGTGCGGTGACTGAGAAATAAGCACCGATGTGCTCAACCGCACAACCATATTCAGAAGGGCTTACATAGAAGGTTACATAATACCATGCACCAGCAGTGAGTGGCTGGAGTAGAGGGGCCTGAAGATATTCCCGGTATTCGGTTGATGGTAGCTTGCAGTAAAAACCGCAATAGCCAACTCCGGTGAGCGCGGGCTGATTGCCAAAAAAGTTATCAGGGACACTCATTTGGCCGTTCATTGCGCAGGCATTAAAAATATCAGGCGTACCAAGTGTCGGTGCTACCCAGGGTATGGCCAATGTGGCTCCCTGACCGCCAAAAGTCGTAGGGCAGGCCGAAATAGTTTCAAAACTGTAATTGGGAGCGAGATTCTGGGACATCAAAAAGGAGGAGGCTCCCAGGCAAAGCAGGGAGCCAATAAGTCTTTTTGACAGCGCATCCAAGGAATACATTGGGTATAAGCAATAACGGTGAGACGATCACTTGCCAAAGAAAGATACTCAATTCTGTACAAACCACCGTAACCTAAGGGAAATAATATATTCCTTAACCAGCTGGCGGGTCAGACAGAAACTGAAAAATATGGAACGAATACCCAAATCATCCGGTCAGCAGAATTGCTGACACCAGGTCAATTAGCTTTAGCCGGCATCTTCTTCCAACTCACAGCGGTGCTTGCATCTAGGTCAAAGAGAAGAAATACCTTAGCGCCCTTCTTATCAAACTTATGTACACCCTCCCAAAGGCAATCAAGGCTGTACTCATTGTCAATGGTATGCTCTTCCCAAGTGCCTTCATACTCGGCAAGGTTGACAACACGCACACGGTGCTCACCATAGGGGACATTGACCGTAAAGGAGCCACCGGCAGATTCTTTTACTTCTTTTGACTCACCAGCCAGCTCGCCATTGATCCAGACCTGGGTTTTACACATGTGGTCATAACCGTCTTCGATATTGGCAAACTTGAATGTTGTTGTGAGGGTAGTGGTCTGCCCGAAAGCGAAACCGGAAACGAAAAGAAGGAGGGTCAGAAAACGAAGCGATTTCATGTGTAAAATGGATTTAGAATGAGTTTAGGATTTCAAAGATAAAATAGTCCTTTGGTATTCCAATGGTGGCCGATTCACCCAGGGAATGGATAATTGGAATTCAATCAAGCCAGAAGGGTATTATCCCAAGAGGTGTTCAACCAGTTTTTTGGTAGCCCTGATCCCATCATCTTCGCTGAGTCGCGACCCTTCGTATTCCACACCCAGGTAACCTTTGTACCCTGACTTCTTTACGATACTGATCATACGTGCGTAATCGATGGTGGTTTCGTTGCCATCCGCATCAAAATCATAGCTTTTAGCACTTACTGCTTTTGCGAAAGGAATCAACTCTTCGACACCCTGGTACCGGTCATACTCCTTCAGGCATACATTCTGGCCCATCCCGTTATCTCCGTTGTGGAGGCAAAAGTTGCCAAAGTCCGGGAGGGTACCACAATTGGGCATATTGATTTCCTTCATGACCCCGGAAAGCCAAGTACCATCGGAACTCAATCCACCATGGTTTTCAACAATCACATTCAGCCCAAGTTGAGCACCATATGTGGCGAGTGTACCGAGTCCGTCAACTGCTGCAGCATGGCGTGCCGCGCGATTTTCGGACGCACCATAAGCATTGACCCGAATGGAATGGCATCCGAGGGTTTTGGCGGCATCGGCCCATTTGTAATGATTGGTGACTGCAGTCTTTCGCAACTGATCATCAACTTCAGCCAGTCCACCTTCTTCATCAATCATGATGAGCAGTTGCTTTACTCCGGCATCTCCGGCGCGTTTATTCATTTCCGCCAGGTACTTACTATCCGTGGCTTTATCCTTGAAAAACTGGTTGACGTATTCAACTCCGTATATGCCAAAGTCCTCAGCGGCTTTGCGCGGGAAATCCAGATGATCGAGTGCATTGCTTCGCAAGGTCCTGTGCAAGCTCCACTGTGCAAGTGAAATTTGAATCTTTGACCCTGGACGATCTTCCAGCGCATGTGCATATCTGGACAATCCGGACAATAAGGTAAGCGAAGCTGTACTCATCGCTCCGGTTTTGATAAAGGATCTTCTTTTCCAGTTAGCCATAGTCGCATTAGGTTAGAAATGAAATTGTTTATAGAATCTAATGATCTAATTAAAATAAGGCAGTACATCGCTATTTGTCATGCATAGAGACCAGGCCATTGAGCAGGTCTTCCGCCTCGTAGAGATTTTCTTCCATAAAGTCTTCGGCTGCGTAAACAAGGAATTGTGTTGAACCACCGTCTTCCGCAAAATAATATCCGAAATACGAAAAGTGGATATTCTCAATAGTACCGGTCATCCTCATCATCAACACTTTGATGCCATTGACAATTCGGTATTCCCGATGAGTAACTTTCAGGTCCGGAGCGGCAGAACGGGCATTTTGAATAGCAAGGTTACCAAGGTCTACGGTCGATACGTCGAGATTTTCGGTGATGATCAAGGCATACATGCTGCCATCAACATGATCTATTTCAAACTCAGCCGACTCATGACTCTGGGCGGCCTGGAACTTCCATGTCTTGGGATCAATCCAACAACCAACGTCTATCCGTTTGCTTTTGAGCCGGAAAGAGGCGCTCTTGCTTCTGTTATAAGGGCGGGGGTTGAGCGGAATCTCCTCCACGTTGAGGGTATCTTTTTCAACATATACCCAGGTACCATCGTTGTACAATACGACCTGGTCCCCTGTTTCGGTAACGGCTCTTTGCTGGGCCGCCATTGGGAGCGAAAGAAAGAGCAGGTAGCCGACAAATGCAAGATTCTTCATATAGTGTTTTTGTGTTTATAGTCTGATCAATGTGGGAAGCTAAAGCAAAAATACCATTCCCATTTGGTAGAAATTCCTGTTCCGGTCGTCTAAAGGTTAAACAAACTTTGATTTTTTTCTATTTACTTAGCTACACCTGCTGCGGTATCTGCTTTCTCTCCCCACTTATCATACCCATCAGTCTAAAGAATTGAATTACAGCGTATTTTTGAGCCACTAACCGCAAACCAATTAACGTGCATCCATTTCCAATATACCTGAGGGTTATCTTGCTTATATCCTTTTCGGGACTTATGTTTTGCAAAAAGGCAGGAGGCCCAGCAGGTAACCCCGGCGCAGGCCCTCAAGCCCCTAAAGCACTTGCGGTGGAGACCCTGGTCGCTGTCCCGGAGGCCTTGAGCGCGGATATTAAGGTGCCGGGTACGATCCTTGCCAATGAATCTACAGAAATACACCCTGAAGTTTCGGGCCGAATGGTGGAACTCAACATCAGGGAAGGTACACATGTAACCCAGGGAACATTGCTTGCAAAACTCTATGATGGTGACCTGCAGGCACAGTTGCGTAAACTGGAGGTTCAACTCAAAATAGCTGATCAGACGGAAAAGAGACAAGCCGAGCTGATAAAGATCCAGGGGATCAGTCAACAGGAATATGACCTCAGCCTTCTCCAGGTACTCAATCTCAAGGCGGATATGGATATCATCAAGGAAGCTATCCGCAAGACCGAAGTCCGTGCGCCATTTTCAGGAAAGCTAGGCCTGAAAAATGTAAGCCCCGGAGGATATGTGACCCCATCGACCATCCTTACGACGATCAGCCAGGTGAACACATTGAAGGTCCAGTTTAATATACCTGAGCGATATGGCGCAAAACTGAAACCAGGCCAGGCGGTTACTTTTTCAGTAGATGGTTCGGATAAGACTTATGCCGCCAATATTATTGCTTCGGAGATTAATATTGATGAGGACACCAGAAGCCTTGCAGTAAGGGCCCTCGTGAAGCAGCCCGATGCCTCTTTGATTCCCGGTGTTTTTGCAGAAGTAAAAATCGTTTTAGGGAAAAACGAAGAGGCATTGATGGTGCCCAATAATTCGATCATACCGATGGGCCGTAAGAAGCAGCTATACATATATGAGGGAGGGAAAGCGATGGCCAAAGAGGTGACTACCGGAGTAAGGGATAGTACGAATATCCAGATACTGACAGGGATAAAAGCGGGGGATACGGTGATTACGTCAGCGGTGTTGTTCCTCCGCCCTGGGCTGGAGGTTACAATTGCGAAGGTCAACTGACCTTCGTTTTTGTGAGTTGTGAGTTGTGAGCTGTGAGAAAAGAAAGAAAAATATGGATTAAGGGGTAACATTTTGATTGGCTTAAGACACTATAGGGGGATAAATATTTTTCACCTTTAAAATGTAAAGCCATGTTTTTAAAACTTGCCCACACCCAACTTGACGTCTACAAATATTCAAGAAAGCTGATACTTGAGGCGTATAAAGTAACCAAGATCCTGCCAGAAACAGAAAGGTATGGACTTGTTAGTCAAATTCGAAGAGCTGCTATTTCGATTCATCTTAATATAGCCGAGGGCTCTTCCAGGAAATCGAAACCTGATCGTAAACGCTTTTTCGAGATTTCGAGAGGGTCTTTGATTGAGGTAGATACAGCCATTGGGGTTGCATATGATTTAGACTTTTTAAAAGATGAACAGATTTCTACATTGGGTGAAAATATAATCAACACGTTTAAAGTATTAACAGGACTGATTGCAAGTCAAGAATGAAACAAATGCACATATTAATTCTGGTGTTGGCCGTCGTGAAGAGCATCGCGAGTCAGTTATTCCTATACTCACAATTCACAACTCACAACTCACAGAATGAATCTAAGTGAACTCAGCCTTCGCCGCCCCGTCCTTGCGATGGTATGCTCCATCCTGATCATCATCTTTGGGGTGATTGGTTTTTCCTACCTGAGTGTGCGGGAATATCCGGCGATTGATCCGGCGGTCATCAATGTAAAGACAAACTATATAGGAGCCGATCCGAGTATCATCGAGCAGCAGATCACTGAGCCACTGGAGAAGATCATCAATGGTGTGCAGGGTGTAGTCAATATCACGAGCACGAGTACGCAAGGCTCGAGCAATATCACTGTTGAATTTGAATTGGGGGTAGACCTGGAGCGGGCAGCCAATGATGTACGGGATAAAGTATCGCTTGCTGCAGGTAATCTGCCGCAGGATATAGATGCTCCGCCGATCGTGAGTAAGTCGGATTCAGATTCGGATCCGATCGTATTCCTGCAGATCCAAAGTCAGCACAAGAATATGATGGAGCTGACAGATTATGCGGAGAATGTGGTGCAGGAACAATTACAGACCATCCCGGGTGTGAGTTCTGTGAATGTGTTCGGTAAGCGATATGCAATGCGCCTGTGGATTGATCCAGCCAAACTGATTGCACACAAATTGGTCATCTCAGATATCCGGGAAGCGCTTGATAAAGAGAATATAGAATTGCCCGGGGGAAAAATCCGGGGAAACGAGACACAACTCATTGTCAAGACCTATGGAAAGCTGACCACTGCAGAGGAATTTAATGATCTCATCCTGCGTGAAGGTAACAATGGAGTAGTCCGGCTTAAAGATGTAGGTTATGCCGAATTAGGTCCAGAGGCAGAAGAGGCCGTATCCAGGAAAAATAATGTACCCTGTGTGAGCATGGGTATTGTCGCCCAGCCAGGCAGTAACCAGATCGAAATCGTAGATGAAATCTATAAGCGCCTGGAGACGATCAAGCAAGATATGCCAGAAGATATCCTACTGGAAGTCGGATATGACCGGACTACGTTTGTACGCAAGGCGATATTTGAAGTCAAGGAAACACTGATCATCGCCATCTCCCTGGTCGTCTTTATCATCTTCTTGTTTTTCAGGGAATGGACGATTGCGCTCAGGCCGTTGATTGATATTCCTGTTTCATTGCTTGGTGCTTTCTTTATCATGTACATTATGGGGTTTTCCGTCAATGTACTGACCCTGCTGGCGATCGTACTTGCTACCGGGCTTGTGGTGGATGATGGCATCGTGGTGACGGAAAATATCTATAAGCGAATGGAGCAGGGCATGAACAAGTACAAGGCTGCCCTGGAAGGATCGAAGGAAATTTACTTTGCGGTGATTGCCACATCACTGACATTGGCCATAGTGTTTTTACCGATTATATTTCTTGAGGGGTTTGTCGGTAAACTCTTCAGGGAGTTTGGTATCGTGCTGGCGGGTGCGGTATTGATTTCTGCATTTGTTTCGCTTACGCTCACACCGGTTTTAAATATTTTCCTTACACGAAAAGGGGCACATAAGCATTCCAGATTTTACATGTGGACAGAACCTTTTTTTGTAGGATTGGAAAACCTGTATAAAAAAAGCCTGAAGGCATTTATGCGGGCACGTTGGATCTCCCTGGTGATCGTCGGTGCTTGCGCAGGGATCATTTATTTCCTGGGCAAGCAGATACCATCGGAGCTCGCGCCTATGGAGGACCGCAACAGGGTACGCGTCAGTGTGACCGGCCCGGAGGGTACTGATTTTGATTATACGGATGCTATTACGTACCAGATTACCCAACAGTTGATGGATTCCGTTCCTGAGCGATATATCGTATTGGCTTTTGCACCAACCTTTTCCGGAACGCAGGGCAGCAATGCATCATTTATCAGCATGGGATTGAAGGAGCCGGAGGAGAGAAAAAGATCACAGGCCGAGATCGCGCAGCAAATGAGTGGTATGTTTAGAAAGTATACTAACGTCAGGGCCTTTGCGATCCAGGAGCAAACCATATCAGTAGGCCTTGGAAGCCGGGGATCTTTTCCGGTACAGTACGTATTGCAGCACCTCAACTTTGACAAGCTTAAAGAAAAGCTGCCACAATTTATGGAGGAGGTCAGGAAGAGCGAGGTGTTCCAGGGCTTTGATGTAAATCTTAAGTTTAATCAACCGGAGCTCCAGATCACTATCGATCGCCTTCGTGCAAACGAACTTGGGGTCTCTGTCCTTGATGTCAACAATACATTACAGCTCGCATTGAGTGGTCGCCGGTTTGGCTACTTCATCATGAATGGAAAGCAATACCAGGTTATCGCCCAGGTGAGCCGGATTGACAGGGATGATCCGTTGGACCTTAAATCTTTCTTTGTGCGAAACAACAAGGGAGAATTGATCCAGCTTGATAATCTTGTACAGATGGTCGAAACAGCTAATCCGCCAACGATCTTTCACTTCAACAGATTCAAGAGTGCGATCGTACAGGCGGGATTAGCCCCCGGCAAAACCATAGGTGATGGTATTGCTGAAATGGACAGGATCAAAGCAGCAGTGCTTGATGAAACTTTTAAAACTTCATTGAGTGGGGCTTCACGTGATTTTGCAGAGAGCTCTTCTAATATCTCTTTTGCTTTTCTGCTTGCCCTCGTCCTGATCTTCCTGGTCCTTTCCGCGCAGTTTGAAAGCTTTGTCGATCCGATCATCATCATGATCACCGTGCCTCTGGCATTGGCCGGTGCAGTGCTCAGTATGTGGTTGTTTCATCAGACGCTCAATATCTTTTCGCAGATCGGGATCATTCTCCTGATCGGACTGGTGACCAAGAATGGTATCCTGATTGTGGAGTTTGCCAACCAGAAACGGCGACGGGGTGAATTGAAAATAGCTGCGGCTATTGATGCATCCGTGGCGAGGTTGCGGCCCATCCTGATGACGACCCTGGCTACTACATTAGGTGCATTACCCATTGCACTCGCCATTGGGTCGGCGGGTACAAGCCGTGTGCCTTTAGGGATTGTGATAGTCGGTGGCATGTTGTTTGCCCTGATTCTCACACTATATGTTGTACCGGCATTGTATTCCTATCTCTCTTCCCAAAAGAAGCAGAGTTCATTTGAAGCGGCTATTGCCGAACCAGACAGTTTACCGGGCCATGAATAAAACAGTATTTGTTATAAGGAAGCATATGTTCAAACCATTCAATATGGGTGTATGTATTGTGCTGGTAGCGCTGCTTACAGGGCTTTCTGTTGGCCTCAGGGCGCAGCAGATGCTCACCCTGGAGGACGCCATCGCCATTGCATTAGAAAACAATTATGACATACGGCTTGCAGAGAGTGATTCGGCATTGCTGGGCCTGGATTATTCCTATCGTAATGTCGTATTCCTCCCAAGACTCAATGCCACAGCGGGTACGGTGTGGACAAACAACAACCAGCAACAGGAATTTACGGATGGTACTGAGCGGAAGGGAGATGTAAAGACAAACAATATCAATGCGGCTGTTACCCTCAACTGGACCCTGTTTGATGGATTAAAGATGTTTGCACTCAAGAAGAAGGCCGAAGAATATACACGGCTTGGTTCGCTGGAAATAAAAAACCAGGTAGTCAATACCGTAGCTGAAGTCATCAACACGTATTACATCATCGTTCGGCAAAAGCAGCAATTGAAAGCGATCGAAGAGCAGATGAGTGTGAGCCAGACGCGGGTGGACCTGTCGAAGCGCAAGCTCGAAATTGGCCTGGGGACCAGGACCGAGTATCTCCAGAGCCAAATAGACCTTAATGCGCAGAAATCTGCAAAACTACACCAGGAAACCTATATCATCGAGCTGAAGGAAAGATTGAATCAACGGATCAATCCAACTCCGGCAGGCCAGGAAAATGAGATGAGCACAGCCTATGAGGTAAGTGATACCATCCCCATCAATTTTGACCTGACCCTCGATGAGATCAGGCAAAACCTTGAAACAACCAACCCTCAATTGCTGCTGAGTAAAAAGAATATTGATATAGCAGGGCTGACGCTCAAAGAAGTGAAAGCGGAACGCTATCCGGTGATACAGTTTAATTCAGCCTATAATTTCAGCCTCACCAACAATGATGTGGCGCTCAATCCATTCCTGCCACTGACTAATCAAAACAGCGGGTTTAACTATGGATTTTCGGCAGCCATTCCTATCCTCAATTACCGGAATACCGATCGGTTGATCAAGCAGGCGGAACTCAATATCGGATATCAGAACCTGCTCTATGCCAGTGAGCGGTCACAACTCAATCTTAACGTCATCAACGCCTACAATACGTATGAACTTCAGAAGGAAGCTTTAGCACTTGAGGAGTCCAACATTTTGCTTGCAAAAGAGAACGTGAATATCACGCTTGAAACGTATAAGCTAGGTTCCGCGACATTTATTCAATTAAGGGAGGCCGAGAAAAGCCTTGAGGATGCGTATGATCGTTTGATTGCGGCGAGGTACAATGCGAAGTTGGCGGAGACAGAATTGCTTCGCCTGAAAGGCGAGCTAGTTAAGTGATGCTTCGGCTACGCTCAGCAACCGGAGAGGATGGGTACTTTCTGGTTCTTTTGGAAAACACTGTTCGCCGGCAGTCAAATCAAAAGGCGGACTGAAGTCTTTATTTCAGGAAGTAAGGGCCTTATACCTGGACTGGCTTATCTCCCTATTTTCTTCATCCATCACCCTGACAAAGGTTGAGATATCGTCCTTCACAATGCTATAGCTTAATGTATGTTGCCTCAAGGGTTGCGGGCTGAGCAAATGAATTTCAATAGTATCCTGTCCCGGAAGTAATTGAAAAGACACGGGAAAGGAGTATTTGTTTCTTATCCGAAGATCTTTAAACCCATAGACAACGGTAGCATCTGTGCCTAAAGGAGTATATCGGGTCTCATCCGTATAGAGATCTATGGAGTGATTGTGTCGTTCGATAATTTCCAATCCTGCCAACAGGCTCACATGGTATATCAATCCTGAGACCTGGCACAAGCCGCCTCCGGATTCTTCTGAGATCTTTCCCCGGGTAATCACCCTCCCTTTTTTGAAACCCTTTTTAGGGTCCCCAATGACATGCCAGAACGAAAAGACGTCATCGGGCATAATCACATACTCATTGATCATAGCTGATGCCCTGGCAAGGTTGAATAATTTATTTTCTATGGATGTAGATGCTTTTATCTCTTGTGAGACGCGAATACTATACGTAAATGCCTCGCTGAGTTTTCGTTTTTTTGGAAAATCGAAATATGTTGTTGAAAGGAGATCAATGGCGTGCCTGAGCATAGCCCTTATCCCAACTTGCAGTTCCAATGCATATTTCATTTTTTCCGGAGTTCAATGATCAGATAGGAGCTGTACTCCTTTAAAAATGAATTGGCCATATGATAATCTAACCAGAGGAAGAACTTACGGAGGCGCTTTGGAATGCGGTGAAGAGGCAAGAGAAGCAAACCATGCGTGCTTTTCAGGATAAAATTGTCATGTACCATTTCATTCATTTCTTCCAGCGTTGCACTGTAGGCACCGTGCCATGTGTTGGGAGAATACCCAAGCAATTTTCTTCGCTTGCCGGAGGGTAAGTCAAAGATCAATCTCCCACCATCCTTTAAAACCCGGTGAACATCAGCTATTATTTTTTCAATTTCCTGACGATTCAGGTGCATAAAGAAGTGGAAGGAGATTACAGTGTCCACTGAAGCAGTATCGAGAGGTATAGCATCAGCTTCTGCATGCAATGTGAGTTTGCCCGGAAACTTTTCATTTGCGAGTTTCAACATTTCAGCACTTGCATCCAATCCAATGCCTGCGTAGGATAAGAGACGGCCACTGCCACAGGCAAGATCGAGGACAAATTCATTCCGATCAGCCAGTAAATGATGTAGCACCTTTCTTTCCTGGGCATCAACAAACCGGCCGTATGAATTGCCAAACCGATCCGCATCATAGCAGGTCGCGATCTTATCGTAATATTGGATTACCTGGTTCATAGGGACACATTAAAAATACACCAAATAGTGACTTGCCCTACCGGGTTTTTATTTCCCCTTTAGAGATGCCATCTTCCGGGCACTAAGAAGCTATAAGCCCCGGTATAAAGTATTGGAGGCTTTTGCCTAAATTTCGCATTCAATCTATATACCTCCAATCATGATTTTAAGAAAAATGAAATATGCCTGCCTCCTTGCAGCAGGATTAGTGGTGGTTTCTTGCCAGCAATCAAAGAAAGAAGCTGCTGAAGATGTAGCCGTGGAGAGCAAGTTTGACAAGAGCCTTCTTGACAAATACACTTCCGTAACCCTCACGGCAGATCTCAGCCATCTCACTGACAAGGAGAAACAGATAATCCCCTTGCTCATCAAGGTAGGACAGATCATCGATGGGATGTATTGGTATGAGGCTTATGGCAAGAAGGATTCATTGCTGTCAGCTATCCAGGATCCGGACGCGAGGAAATATGTGGAGATCAACTATGGCCCATGGGACAGGTTGAATGGTGATACTGCCTTTCTGGAGGGTGTCGGGCACAAGCCGGTTGGAGCTAATTATTACCCAACAGATATGACCAAGGAAGAGTTTGAAGCGGCGGACCTGCCGGATAAGAAATCGCTCTATACCTTTTTGAGGAGAGATGCCAATGGTAAATTGATCACGATACCATACCACAAGCAATTTGAAAAGGAAGTAGCGGAAATTGCAAGCCTCTTGAAACAAGCGGCAGAGCTCACCGATAATGCTGAACTTAAAAAGTATCTGACCCTGCGTGCGGAGGCGTTCCTGACGGATGAATATTATGCCAGTGATATTGCCTGGATGGACATGAAGACCAATCCCATAGATATCATCACCGGGCCTATCGAGACGTATGAAGACGGCTTGTTTGGCTACAAGGCATCGCATGAGACTTATGTATTGATCAAGGATAAAGCCTGGAGCCAGCGGCTGGAGAGGTATACGGCTATGTTGCCTGGCTTACAGCAAGGCTTGCCGGTCAATGCAAAATACAAGAAAGAGAAGCCGGGCTCAGATAGTCAGCTTGCCGCCTATGATGTCGTGTATTACGCAGGTGATTGTAATGCCGGCGGAAAGACGATAGCCGTCAATCTTCCTAACGATGAAAAAGTGCAGCTTGAAAAAGGTACGCGCAGATCGCAACTGAAGAACGCCATGCAAGCCAAGTTTGATAAAATACTGATTCCTATTGCCAACGAACTCATTGATTCGTCACAACGTAAGTACATCAACTTTGATGCCTTCTTTGCCAATACGATGTTTCACGAAGTGGCGCATGGACTGGGGATCAAGAATACCATCAATGGCAAGGGTACGGTGCGGGAAGCGCTGAAAGAAAATGCATCAGCGCTTGAAGAGGGCAAGGCTGATATACTCGGCCTGTATATGGTCACGAAGCTTCATGAACGTGGTGAATTGAAAGGAGATATCAGGGAATACTATACCACCTTTATGGCGAGCATCTTCAGGTCTGTTCGTTTCGGTGCCTCAAGTGCACATGGTGTTTGTAATATGATCAGGTTTACCATTTTCAAGGAGATGGGTGCCTTTGAGCGCGATCCTGCAACCAATACGTATAAAATCAATTTTGATAAAATGCAGACGGCTATGAATGCGCTGTCTGATAAGATACTCACCTTACAGGGAGATGGGGATTATGATGGCGTTTCGAAGCTGGTCAGTGAAATGGCTGTGATCAAGCCTGAATTGCAGGCGGATCTCGATCGGTTGAAAGTGAAGGGGATTCCGGTGGATATCATTTTTGAGCAGGGGGCGGCAGTGTTAGGATTGTGAGTTGTGAGTTGTGAATTGTGAGTGGGCTTCGTGCGAAACTGGATATTCGTGAGACGTGAGAGGTGAATCGTGAGAGGAGACCTCCGTGTACTCCGTGCGAAATCTCTGTGTACTCCGTGCGAAACAACATATTCGTGAGATGAGATCGGTGAGTAAATCTCAGGATACCTGTTGCGAGGCCGTAAATGCTTGAAACTATTTTTTCAAAAATTCGCGAATATGCGTGAGATAAAGCTCCGGCTGTTCGCGGGCGATGGCATGGCCGGCTCCCGGAATGATTTCGATTTTTAAGTTTTTGAAATAGGAAGCATACTCAGCACAATATCCCCATTTGATACCATCACATTGACCTCTCAAGATCAACAGAGGCGTAGGGCAATCCTTGAGTTTGATCCGGGTATCATGAAGAACATTAAAGCTTTGAACAGTCTTGATCATGGCGTAATAGCCAGCCCCGCTTTCCATCGGGCTGATCAGGGAGGTATCGCACAGCGTGGATTTACTCATCTCGTGATTGAGCACGGTGACAAATTGATCCATTTCCTTGTCGGAGGCTAGTTTACAGTTGAATGCCTGAGCCAGCTTTTCAATAACAGTAGCCCGGATATTGTATATTTTTTCCCGGCCCAATCTGTTAGTGAAAGATGGAGCCCTGAGGCCTAAAGAATCAGGTGCCTTAATCGCTTCCAATTCAGTGCGCATAGGTAAAATCGGTCCCGGCCCAGTGTAGATTGCTTTTTCAACTTTGTCCGGGTAGTCTGCAATAAACAATGTGGCCAGTACAGCGCCCCATGATTGCCCAAGCAGGATTACTTTTTCAGCACCTATCATCTGAGTAATGGCTAAAAGATCCTCCTTGTGTCGATCAATTGTATATTCCGATATGTCTTCAAGTCTTGACGACCATCCGCAGCCAACCTGATCATAGAGGTAGACATTAAAACCATCATCTGTAAGTGCTGATAATAATTTGATGTTGCGGTCAAAGATTGGTCCACCGGGACCACCATGCAGGTATATGATCGGATATGGCTGTTTTTGTCCTTTTGCCATCAAGTGTGTATATCCTATCCTTGACCCTGTGGATAAATCCCAGTACTGCGTGCTTTCTCTTACTGTTGCCTCAGGGACATCGTAAGTTCGTGGCATCAGTATCAATAGCAGTATATAGGCGACCACCAGCAAAATGGAAATGAGAACGCCCCTGACAATTTTCTTCTTCATTATGCTGCAATAACAGGACTTAAGAATGAGGTAACGGACCGGCGCTTTTATTGAAAATAAAAGGATGGGTTAAACGTCGTTAAGCGTTAACGAACCGAAAAGCCTTTTTATTTAAAGCTTATATCTCATCCCCAGATAAAATTCGCGTCCCTTAGTAAGTCCCCACACCGAGGACGTATCAAAGTAGGGACTAAAAGGGTCCTGCCAACGGATGATCTGCTGTAACAGACGGAAGTCAACAATATTTTCACAGCCCCCATACACTTAAGGCTGCCCAAAAGTATAGGTAAGCTGAGCGCTGACTGCTGTAGAAAAGGAATATCGGGCTGGTGATATCAAAGGTGTCAGGTAGATATCGAACATGGCTTGTGATGAGATGCATATCTAAAACCCCTTCTGTAGTAATCTGGAACTGGCCACTGGATTGCGTTTATAGCGCAGTGGTTGAGCCGAGCCAGTAGTCATTTGCGCCTGCCAGAGGTTCTCCCTGTTCGTTAGCTACCCGTCCTGAAACAAATTGTGCAGAAGCACGGCCAGTAAACAGTAGGAATGTAATAAAGAGAAAGGCCTTTATTTTCTTTATCTGAATTTTCATTTGCTCGATGGCTTATTGCATAGGCAAAGATAACGCTTCCTGCTCCTGCAGAACTCACCCCCTACCCCTCTCTTTTGCGAAGAGAAATGTCGTACGAAAATGATTTTCCGAAGAGAGGGGAGATATGATTTGTATGTGGAGAATGATGACCAGACTACCTGATAAAGACTTCATTAAAGGAAAACCCCTTATATTTCCCGGCCATCGATCATGCTTGTATCACTAAAGTACTGCAGGCATTCGGTTATTTTGATCAGGCCGTTTTTTATTGCAAAAATGTATCAAACCCCCATAGATATTTGTCGATGAAAATTACTGACAACCGCAACTCTGTTCACAGGCAGTCAGTGTTTCGAAAGGTACCACGCCATTACATCCTCCCCAAGTAAACGATTTGCATTTCTTTTCTGTTTTGTCGTAGTAGTATCTTGTAAAGTTAGCCAGACAAGGACCTTCATTCGGCTCTAAGCTGCAGTTACCTCCCTGAACACACTCATCCTGGCAGCGTGAAGTGGTAAGCAATAGAGTCAAAAGAAGTAAAAAGCGGATACCCATTATTTTATATGCAGTCATCTGATTTGATGTTTTACAAGGAGGAATGCATCGCCAGCCCGGTTATTAGGAAAGAGTCGGAGGAGACAATAAAAATAACGGGATAGTAACCGGAAAAGTATTTAGGACAGCACCAACATTATGGCTTCATGCGCTCTGCCGCTTCAATACACCACATCAATTCCCCGATAAACCCTGCAGCTCTCTTTTCAACGCCAGCTTTGTCGGCCGGCACGCCATTTGCGTCAAAGGCTTCCTGCACTTTTGGAACAGGGAACATCGCGGGCACTGTCCAGGCACGGATCTTCCAGAGCGACCATTGCAGTGAGGTGATCACCTGTGAACCGCCAAAGACTCCATCTGATGCAGTAGATATGGCAATAGGTTTTTTATACCACTCCTTGTACAAGACATCGATGGCATTCTTGAGACTCGCCGGGTATCCGCCGTTGTATTCCGGGGTGACGATGATGATCCCATCAGCTTTAGTAACCCGCGCAGCATAGTCTAGCAATGCTGGCGATGGATTGGCTTGTAGTCTCAGTCGTTCGTCAAACAAGGGAAACTGGTATTCATTGAGATCGATGATCTCTGATGTGGCCAGGTTATTTTCCTTTAGATAATTTTGGAAAAAAAGGGCTACCCGGTGGCTGTTGCGGCCGGTGCGAACACTGGAGGAAATGATGGCGATATGAGTCATTGTGAGTTGTGAATTGTGAGTTGTGAAGGTTGCTTGTACTAAGCGGAGTCGATTTATGAGTGGGTTCAGCTATCAGCAGTTAGCAGTTAGCAGTTAGCAGTTAGCAGTTAGCAGTTAGCAGTTAGCAGTTAGCAGTTAGCAGTTAGCTTAAGGTAAACAAATTATTGGGCATTTGGTTATCACGCTGGATGCGCATCCGGCGGGTGAAGAGGATAGCAAAGATAAGGTTAGGGACCCAGCATAGCCAGGCGGAGAGCCGGTAAGCCAGTAGGAAATCACCTGTAAGGTTCAATAGCATAGGATTCCAGAGGCGGAGGGTGACTGCGGCAAAGCACATGGAGTAGCTGAAGATCATTGCTATCTCATGGCGCCTGACATCCCTACGGCGAATGGCAAGGTAGGCGACGAGTGTATTAATTTAAATATTATGTATATTTCTGATATATATTAGAAATCACTTTTCTCCTTACACAATTGAAAAACCACTTTTATGAAGAGACTATTACTTGCATTGCTCACCTTGCTGGTCATCCATCAGGTTGATGCACAACTGACTGTTACTGGCAGGATCACAGACACAGATGGCCTGACCCTCTTTGGGGTCAATGTAGCAGAGAAGGGTACAAGCCACGGCACCGTAACAGATCTTGATGGTATGTACTCCATCAATGTAGCCAATGCTGATGCCACCCTGGTCTTCAGCTACGTAGGCTATGAAACCAAGGAAATCAAGCTCAATGGAAACACGACCATTGACGTGATCATGAACGAGGGTATCAACCTCGGAGAGGTCCAGGTTGTTGGAACCCGCAGCTACCGTCGATCCTCTACAGAAACACCTGTAGCCGTGGATGTCATTGATATCGCGGAGCTATCTGCCAGCAGTGGCAAAGCAGAGATCAATCAAATCCTCCAGTATGCGGCACCCTCGTTTAATGCAACCAAACAATCCGGTTCGGACGGAGCAGACCATATCGATCCTGCTTCGCTTCGTGGCCTGGGGCCTGATCAAACATTAGTATTGATCAATGGGAAGAGAAGGCATCAATCCTCACTGGTCAATGTATTCGGAACCAGGGGAAGAGGGAACTCCGGAACGGACCTGAACGCGCTTCCTGCATCAGCCATCGACCGTATCGAAATACTGAGAGATGGATCATCTGCCCAATATGGCAGCGATGCGATTGCAGGCGTCATGAATATCGTCCTCAAGGACCAGACAGACGGCCTGACCGGTGGTGTGACGTATGGGATGTATAGTACAGCGATCGGAGATGGATATGAAGCACAGGCAGGTGATGTGCTTTATAATATCGAGGGCACAAACAGATTGGATAGTGTAGACAAGTCATTTGACGGAAACACGATCAAGCTTGACCTGAACTATGGATTTCCTATCGGTGAAAACGGTGGCTTTGTCAATTTCACGACCGAGTATCTTTCAAAAGACCGGACCCTGAGGCCCGGATGGTCATGGCGTAAAGGTTATGGCAGTGCGGCAATCGATGGATTTAATTTTATGGTCAACGCAGCCATACCGCTTGCCGCGAATACGGAACTGTATGCCTTTGGAGGAAGAAACTTCAGGGATACGGATGCCAATGCGTTTTCGAGAGAGAGTTTTGCAGACGGGGACAACCGATCTGTCCCGAGCCTGTATCCAAATGGATTCACTCCGCATATCACTTCGTCGATCACAGATGTATCCGCTTCGGTGGGTATCCGTCATACAATGAACAATGGATGGGTTGCGGATTTTAGTAACACCTATGGGAAAAACTATTTCCATTATTACATCAAGGGCACCAACAATGCCTCTATGAAAGATGCTTCACCAACTGATTTTGATGCCGGGGGCCACAGTCTTTCGCAGAATGTCACGGGCCTGGATTTTACTAAATACTTTGAAGAAATCGCTTCAGGATTAAACCTTGCCTATGGGCTTGAATACCGAACGGAAAATTTTGAGATCTTCTCTGGCGAAGTAGCTTCCTATGCGCAGTATGATAACAATGGCCTGCCGATCACTGATCCGGTCAACCAGCAACCTGCCACAGATCCTAATGGAGATCAGTTGCCAGGCGGAGCGCAGGGTTTCCCTGGCTATAGCCCTGCCAATGTTGTAGACAGGGGCCGGACCAATATTGGATTGTATGTCGATGGTGAGCTCAACATTACAGATCCCTTCCTTGTGGATGCAGCATTGCGTTTTGAAAACTACAGTGATTTTGGAAGCACCTTTAACTGGAAGATCGCCAGTCGTTATAAATTGAGTGATAAACTCTCTGTACGGGGTTCGTTCTCCACGGGATTCCGTGCACCATCATTGGCTCAGATTCATTACAACCTCATCTTTAACAATTTTGTGGCTGGTGAATCATTGCCATCGTTGCTTTCTTCAAATACAAGCACGGTGACAAAAGCATTTGGTATCGGTCCGCTGCAGGAAGAGACATCTGTAAATGGAAGCCTTGGATTTACGTTGACCCTTGGTGAATTTACAGCGACCATTGACGGGTATTCAATATCGGTAAAGGACAGGATTATCCTGACAGACAATTTTGATGCTTCAGGCCTTGGCCTGGGTGTAGATGTCGCGCAGTTTTTTGCCAATGGCGTTGATACCAAGACACAAGGTATCGATATCGTATTGGGGTATCGAAAAGCAATCAACAAGAGTGTGTTTACTGCCAGCCTTGCCGGCAACCTCAACGATCTGACTATTGAGAAAATACACAATGGGGACCTGAATCCATTTACCTTCTTCGGGCCGTTTTCCCAGGCATATCTGGAGGCAGCAGCGCCGGATTACAAGTTCAGCCTTGGCCTGGGCTATTCGATCAACAAATTTGACTTTGGGGTCAACCTTACGCAGTTTAGCAAAGTGATTATCCAGGACTTCCAGTGGGTAGATACACCAGCGACGACGCAGGCGGAAGCGGATGCACTGTATGCAGTAGCTACAGATACCTATGATGCTGCGCTTGTCATGGACCTGACTGCAGGCTATGCGATCACGGACCGGTTGAAAGTCACCATCGGAGCGAGCAACTTATTTAACAAATATCCTACACCTCAGTTTGATGGTTGGACTGACCAGGGTGGTTTTAACGACTCAGTGCAGATGGGGAGTGATGGAGCGTATTATTTTGGGAGAATAGGATTTGGGTTTTAATTGATAAAACAGACAGGCACTTTGCTTACAAAGTGCCTGTCTGTTTTATCATTTTAATTTATTCACCATCTCCGCCGTCAGCGGATCTGAGCTGACGCCATACCCATTCACGAGGATTCCCTTGAGATTATATTTTTTGGAAGACACCGCATAGAGAATACTCTCATCATCTACGTCGGAGGGGCCATAGAAACGAAACACTTTGTCGATATCAAAGTCATGCGGATGCAACTGGATTGTAGCATCCCGGCAGTCGAGGCAATTTGATTTGAGATTAAAATCTTCAGTGTATCCCTGGATACGAAGCGCCTCAATGGCCTGTAGGAGGGAGTCATACTGTTCCATATCATTCATAACTTTAAATTAAGGGAAAAACACATACCGGTTGCCACTTGTTGCTTTGCAGACCAGAAAAGGGCCGGGATTTTCGGTTGTCAAATGAATTGGCTAACTTGTTTTCCGCCCGTTCAGCCTCAGGAATGGCACGGCTTTAGCTACATAAGATAGCGGCATGGAGAGTATGGATAGCTATATCATCAATACAGCAGGATTTCAGATTACCGAACTGGATATGTTTATCCGGTTACTGGTGGCTACCGGGATAGGCTTGCTGATGGGCCTTGAAAGGGAGCATGCGGCTTTGGTCAAGAAAGAGCAGACTTTTGCAGGCATAAGGACATTTGTACTCCTTTCCCTGACAGGGTTTACTGCCGCCGCACTGCACGTCCTTTTGTCCCCATGGATAGCCGTTGGCATCTTTATGGCAGTGGTGGTGCTGACGGCGATTTCCTATTGGATTACTGCTCACAAGGGGGATATCGGAAGTACTTCAGAACTGGCTGCTATCCTGGCCGTGGTGTTGGGTGCGCTGACATTCCTTGGGTACATTGAGTTGGGCCTGATGATCACCGTGATCATATTGGTCTTGCTTTCCTCCAAGCTGAGCCTGATGAAGGTGATCGGCCAGATCTCCCAGGAGGAGATATATGCGCTGATCCGCTTTGTCGTGGTGGCCCTACTGATCTATCCTTTTCTACCCAACGAGAACTATGGCCCATACGATGTCATCAATCCTCACGATATCGGGTTGGTGATCATCCTTACTTCAGGCGTAGGATTCTTAGGTTATGTGTTGATGCGCGTACTGGGGGCAACCAAGGGTGTATTGCTGACAGGAATTGTCGGAGGGCTGGTGTCAAGTACTATGGTCACGTGGGTCTTTTCAAAGAAAAGCAAAGAACCAGGTGCATTAAATGCACTCTATACTTCTGCAATTCTCGCCGCCTGCTCGATCATGGTCGTTCGTGTCTTTTTATGGGTTTTCCTTTTTAACAAGGTACTGCTTTCCAGCCTGGTCGTACCACTGGGTATCCTGCTACTGACAGCTGCTGGAGCGACCATTTACTTCTATGTAAAAGATAAAAAGGAAAATGGGGATGGGGCGAAATTGCCCCTTGGCAAACCGCTCGACATGACCAATGCAGTGCTCTTTGGTTTCCTGTATGTCGCCATACTGCTTGCGATCACTTATGCCAACGATTATTTTGGCAATGAAGGGATCTTTATCACGAGTGGTATTGCAGGCTTGTCGGATGTGGATGCCATCACGATCTCAATTTCAAAGATGTCGGCCGTTACCATATCTGCTCATACAGCCCAGAATGCCATATTGATCGCAACGCTTGCTAATACGATTGCAAAGTTTGGCATTGCCTTGTGGGCCAGCAGCAAGGAGATGCGAAAGAATATTCTAGTGGGGTATGGCGTAATTTTCCTCGCAGCATTGGTTGCGTTTGGGATACTCAATGTGTAAGACTGTAAGACAGTGAGAAAGTAAGATGCCTTCGCGAAATGTGCTTCGGCATCCGAAGGAGGTGTGGAATACTTAGCTTATTAGTTTTTGGTTTTCACCTTGGGTACGTAGGTGTTGCCAAACGGGATGGTCAGCCCAAGCCATGGGATAGCGAATAATGTACTGTCTGTGAAGCCGGGGATCATCAGGCCAAAGTCCAGACCGGAATTTTTAATGAGCCTTCTGCCGCCTACAAATAGAATGATGCCATTTTCATCTGACCCGCCGATGAAGTAGTTTTCGGTCAGGATATAGCCACGCTGGCCGGTCCGGATCATCGCGCTCAGGCTGAAGGTGGGTAAATTTGCCCACTCTCCGCTGACATATCCATATCCCACACCCAGGCTTACATTGGTGTTGCGGTCACCAACCGTTGTTGTTCCGTAAGCAATCCCAAACCCGGCATTTTCCTCTCCGATGACAGTACCGATCAAGGCGCCGGCACCGATATTGAATTTATTTTCAATAACCGGCAGGGACACCTTGGGAGTGATCCAGGCAGGAGTTGAAGCGCCTGCGAAAAGGAACAGGGGCACGATGCCTGCGCCGATGGACAGGTTATCTGTGATGCCGTAACTAAACTGATTGAAGAATATCCATACATTCTGATAGTACCCTTCTCCTTTCTTCAGCCCATAGCCGTTACCTTGCCAGAAATACCTTGTGGCCTGTGGGTTGTCAAACCAAAATTCTCCTTTCTTGATCTCCGTATTACTGACTTCTGAGAAACGCTTGACATCAGATTTCCGGATTTTGATTTCTCCCAGGGAAGCAGTCTTCATGATAAAGATGTCTGCAGAATCCAGCATGATGGTTCCTACATATTCATTGCCATCTATTGTTTCGATGCGGTACAAGGTCTTATTGTCCTTGATGTTTTGTGCACTTGCGAGGCCAGAGAGTACAAGAAATGCGGAGAGGAGAATGTATTTCATTAGTGGTGTTTTGAATGTTTTCAAGAAAATTATCTGTTTCCGGTTTGGGTGTGGTAAAAGTAACAATTTGTCCGAAGTGGTGGATTGTTGCGTATTAGCATCATACTAATGGTTAGGAGACGAGCTTGAGTCCTATAATTGACAAGATCAATGTTGACATGAAAAATACCCGCCAAAACGTGGCAGGCTCTTTAAACACAAAAATACCAATCAGGACTATCCCCACTGCACCGAGGCCAGTCCACACGGCATAGGCGGTTCCGACAGGCAGGGTAAGGGTCGCCTTGTATAAGAGGTATACGCTCAGGACCAGGCAAAGCACAAATCCGAATAGCCACAAAAGGTATGCATTCCCTGTTGCTGTTTTCAGTTTTCCCAGGCTGGTGGCAAAGCCTATCTCAAAAAGGCTGGCGATGATGAGGATGATCCAATTCATAAGTCAACTTAGATGTCGTAAACATCTAAGATACTCAACTGTATGTAAGAGAGTGAGACAGTAAGATGCGAGGGCGTGAGGGTGGGTTTGGGCGCGAGCCTAAATACAATTAGTAGAGACGTGATTAATCGCGTCTCTACTAATTGTATTAACGCACACATGCGTACCCTGGCTTCTCACTGTCTCACTGTCTTACTTTCTCACACATCCGTGCCTACGTGAAATTCTTCCTTAACTTCGCGGTCATAATCAAATAAAACAGATCATGTCACTCGAATCAACAATCAACGAAGACCTCAAGACCGCCATGAAGGCCAAGGATCAGGCCTCCCTGCGCGGAATACGCGCCATCAAGTCAGCTATCCTGTTATATAATACCTCCGGCGCAGCCGATCAGTTGGACACCGAAAAGGAAATCGCCTTATTACAAAAGCTGGTCAAGCAACGCCAGGACTCACTGGATATCTATGAAAAACAAGGCCGCGAAGATCTTGCCGTCGTAGAGCGTGAAGAAATAGAGGTGATCATGCGCTATCTGCCAAAGCAGATGACAGAGGACGAACTCAAAGTGGCCATCCAGGGTATCATGACCCGCCTGGGTGCTACAAGCATGAAGGATATGGGCCGGGTGATGGGTGAGGCGTCAAAGGAATTTGCCGGCAAAGCCGACGGAAAGACGATCTCGCTGGTCGTCAAAGCGATGCTTTCCTGACCATCAGGTTTCAACAGATAGGGGCATTTCATGCCCGAAGGTAGGGGCAGGTCGCGACCTGCCTCTACCTTCGGATCGCGACCTGCCACTGCCTCCTCAAAAGAATTGATTAACATTCCGCGTGTATATATTTTCAAATCGACAGCGTTAACATATAAATCCATGTCAGGGTGATACACCTGTTTCGTTTAACTATTCTTTCCCTTTTTCTAATATGCACATCTGTTGGCATAGGCCAGGCAACATATATCCCGGTCAAGGTCCCGGCGAAGTATGAAAAGGAGTTGGACGATGCAGTACTCTTAGCGCAAGGTGGCAATCCACAGGAAGCGATAAAGATCATAGAGGGCATTGTCGCAAAATATCCAGACTGGACCATAGCACGACAAAAACTCAGCCGCATCTATTATGGGGCAGAACAAAAGCAATCTGCAGCTGCTCAACTCGAAGCTTCGCTGGCCATTGATACCTTATCTCAACTCAATGAACTCTACTCCCTGGGAAGGATATACGAAGAGGTCAATGAGCCTGAACGAGCATTGGCTTGTTATACTGCCGTGATCAAAAGTGCAGGAGGTGACCAGGCACTGGTACAGCGTGCAACTACTAGCCAGCAAGCACTGCAGAAGAAGAGCGCCCTGTGGGACAAAGCGGGTGATATCACCTTTACTCCGTTTGATTCGGATATCAACACACCTCAACATGAGTCTTTGGGAAGATGGACACTCGATGGGCAGAAGATGGTTTTTACAAGACTGGTATTTGACCAGGAGGACATCTTCTTTGCTTCCTTTGACACGACAGCAAGGATCTGGAGTATAGAAGATTTTACATACAATTCTCCGCTCAATGAAGGCGCACATGCGTTGTCTCCGGATGGCAACTATCTTATATTCACTTCATGTAACAGGCAGGATGGAATAGGAAGTTGTGATTTGTATTTGTCTTTTAAAGACAAGGGACAATGGTCCAAACCAACCAATATGGGCCCTGCCTTTAATAGTAATTCGTGGGATGGCCAGCCTTGCTTCGGACTTGACGGCCTTGCCTTGTTTTATTCAAGTAGCAGACCCGGTGGAATGGGTGGACGTGATATATGGTATGTGTATCAGATCGCAGAAGGCAGGTGGTCCAATCCAATCAATGCCGGCCCGGCCATCAATACTCCTGACAACGAAGAAAGCCCCTTTGTGCATTTTGATGGACAGACCATTTATTTTATGCGCGATGGTAAGGATGGCCTGGGGGGCTATGATCTCTATATCTCCCATAAAGGGATTGATGGGAAATGGCAGAAAGCTGAAAATCTTGGCGCGCCAATCAATAGTGGTGTTGACGAAGGAGCCCTGACCCTTCATCCCGATGGAAAGCGAGCGATCATCACACGCATGACCGGGACAGCAAAGAATGATTTGTTTGAATTTGTCCTCCCCGAAAAATTCCGATCAACCCCTACACAGGCGCTGCAGGTCACAATCAAGGATCAAGTCACCGGACAACCAGTACGAGCGAGGGTAGAGCTATTTGTAATCAGTAAACAGGATACCATCCGAATGTCCCAGTGGGCAGACCTTGACGGGAAGATTTCAGCGGTGACGAGTAAGAATGTCTGGTATGGGCTGATGGTATCTGCTGATGGATACATCATGTATTCGGCCAATCTTGACGCAGACACTTCTGCAGCGCGTCATCTTGACATCATGATGACGCCGATGGCATCAGCCCAGGAGAAAGTGATTGTCTTACAGAATGTATTCTTTGAATCGGGATCTGCAGCATTGCTTCCCACCTCAGAGCCCGAGCTCAACAAGCTCCTCTGGACATTGCGGAAGAATACAACGATGCAAATCGAAATACGTGGGCATACCGACAATGAAGGCGATGAAAAATCTAACCTTGCGCTGAGTGAAGCAAGGGCAAAGGCTGTATATCAATATCTGGTGAGCAGGGGAATCGCTGCTGAAAGGCTATCCTATAAGGGATTTGGAGAAATTCAGCCGATCGCGGACAATGCCACTGCAGCGGGCAGGAAACAAAACAGACGAACTGAATTCTTAATCATCAAAATGTAAACCAACTATGCTGAGGCTCATCCTACTCTGTATTTCTATCTTTCCCTTGTGTGCAAATGGACAGAACCAAACTGTTGTCTTTACGGCACTACCTGAAGGCATCAATACTGCCGGTGATGAAGAGTTGGGCCGGTGGAATATGGATGGGAAGTCGATGGTATTTACATCATTGACCAAAGAAAAAGTCGGGCTCAACATCGCACGATTTGATGATGCAGGCAGGATGGTTTCGGTAGAAGCATTCCCATTTGATGCGATCTACAATGGAGGAGGGCACACTCTTTCACCAGATGGTAAAAACCTTGTATTCACCCTGTGCGGTCGCAAGGGTGGCTTCGGCGATTGTGATCTGTATATGTCTGAATTTAAAGAAGGCAAATGGACTGCGCCGATCAACATGGGGCTTGAGGTCAATAGTGCATCATGGGAAAGCCAACCAGTCTTTGGCCTGGATGGACAAACATTGTTTTATGCCAGTACAAGGCCAGGAGGATTGGGAGGTAGCGATATCTGGGTGACACGCCGAACCTTGGCAGGACATTGGTCCACGCCAACCAATGCGGGTGCAGGGATCAATACAGTCAACAATGAAGGAAGCCCCTATATCCATTTTGATGGACGCACCCTCTACTTTATGCGTGACGGCAAGACAGGCATGGGTGGCTATGACTTGTATATCTCCCAGCTGGGGATCAATGATCAATGGAAGACTGCGGAAAACATGGGCAATGGCATCAACAGTGCAGCAGATGAAGGTGGGCTTGCTATACATCCTGATGGCAAGACAGCAGTCATTACAAGGTTTACGACAGAACGTCAAAATGATTTGTTTCAATTCCAACTGCCTGAAAAATTCAGGGCCGCACCATTGCAGGCATTGAATGTGGTGGTAAAAGATAAACAGACGCTAAAGCCCGTTCGCGCAAGGCTGGAGATCTATCAGGTGGAGGCATTTGATACGACACGCCTTTCCCAATGGGCAGATAACCAGGGAAAGATTTCTACACCCTTGCTCAGGAACAAAAGTTATGGGGTGATTGCAGAGGCTGAAGGCTATCTCGCCTATTCAGCCAATCTGCCTGGTGATAATACAGCTGTGCGTAACCTGGAAATCAAAATGATTCCTCTTGCTTCGGCAAAGGGCCAGGTCATCGTCATGCAGAATGTGTTTTTTGAAACAGGTTCTGCCGCTCTGCTGCCAGGTTCCATTCCTGAACTAAAGAAACTTGTCCTGACGTTGAAAGGTAATCCAAATATGAAAATCGAGATCACTGGACATACCGACAATGTCGGCACAGAAGCAACTAATATGACACTCAGTGAAGCGAGGGCGAGGAAGGTGTATGATTACCTCGTCACAGGAGGTATAGATCCTTCAAGGCTTACGTATTCAGGCAAGGGGGAGACACAGCCTATCGCCGATAACAACACTGCTGAAGGAAGAAGACAAAACCGTCGGACGGAGTTTAGCGTGATCGCTAATTAAATTTACTATGTTCCTTGCGGCTGGCGAAGGTGATGTGATAGATATCTGGTCCCTGGGGCTGAGGGAAGAGATGTGCTAGATATCTGGTCCCTGGGGCTGAGGGAAGAGATGTGCTAGATATCTGGTCCCTGGGGCTGAGGGAGGAGATGTGATAGATATCTGGTCCCTGAGCTTGTCGAAGGGAATATACCGAAGATATTTCTCCCGCCGCCCTCTTCGCTCGCGAAGAGGCGGCGGAAAGAGTGGGCACTTTTCTACCCTTCGACAAGCTCAGGGACCCAAGTGTCATATCTGGATATTCGTTGGCAAGCTCAGGGACCCAAGTGTCATATCTCGATATTCGTTGGCATGCTCAGGGACACAAGAGTCATATCTGAATATTCGTTGGCATGCGCAGGGACCCAAGTGTCATATCTCGATATTCGTTAGCATGCTCAGGGACACAAGAGTCATATCTGGATATTCGTTGGCAAGCCCAGGGACCCAAGTGTCATATCTGGATATTCGTTGGCATGCGCAGGGACCCAAGTGTCATATCTGGATATTCGTTGGCATGCTCAGGGACCCAACTGTCATATCTGAATATTCGTTGGCAACCGCAGGGACGATATATAGATATAATTCTACCCCTTCTTCTTTTTCGCTTTAGCTGCCTTGATGCTGTCAATCTTCATCTGCTCAGGGCTATCATGCTTTGGTGCTTCGTGAGCTTCGCCCTGATGTTGATTGTATTTTTCATCCTTGGTCAATGTATCAGTTGCATGCAGGATAGAATCGGCTTTGATACTATCCATCCTGGCCATGATGGAATCCTGAATGGCTTTTGATTTTTCTGCCTCCATGTCTGCTGCATTTTTATTTCGCATGTTGTTGCAGGTCATGAAGGTGGAAAAGAAGAGAAGGATATTAATCGAGAATAACCAGTTTTTCATTGCGAAGGATTTGGGTGGTGGAACGAATGGAAACAATATAGGTGCCGGGTGACAGCACTCCCTTATTAAAGGTGAGTTTGTTTTCACCGGCTTTAGGTGTATCACTGTAGAGGAGCTTCACCAACTTACCATTGGAGTCAGACAGTTCAATAACTACAAGCTCGCTTTGCGTCATTGTAAACCTGATTTGGATCAGATCGTAGGTAGGATTTGGAAACACCATCATATCATCACCCAGTGTTGCTTCTTCCAGGCCTACTGTCGCACCAGGTTTAACTTCAGCTACCCAGGTCTTAAACGTATTGAATGTATTCTGGCTATTGATATCGGCGCCATAGCAACCTGCCAACCAAATGCGGGGAGTGGTGCTATTGTGCTTGCGGGCTATACCGGTGTAATCTCCCCAGCGTTCATCGCTGCCGCTCAGGAAGTCAACGTAGGTTTCTCCTTCCTTGACCAGTGTCGATGGCGACCATGTGTAATCTTTATCACAATTGACCACCCTCACCTGTGGATATGAGTCTTCTGAACACCTCAGGAAAGCGATCATCACAGTAGGGTCACTGGCCTGGGTGGAGAAAGGGGCTACTGCCGGATAGGAATAGTCATAACTGCCTTGCAGGCCAAACATTTCTGATCGATTTGTCTGGCTGACGGTAGACAAGCGATTATAGTTGATGCCATTCCATCCATCGCCGATATCGCTGTGGAATACAAAGTGTAAAACGCCATTGAGGTAGAAGGCACTCTGTATCCTGCAATCTCCATTGTCGAGTTGATCAGAAGTACCTGCCTGAAAAGCATTAGCGGCAGGACTATAGGCTGTGGTGCTGATCGTATAGCTAAGGAGTTGAGGAGTCCCTGTCATGTCATCTGTTAGGTCCCAGAAGGCGATTTTATTATCCCCGGAGGATTCACTGCTGACGAGATAGATACCGGGACCATAATTACCCTGGTGGCCAAAGGATGCGGGCACCAGAGAGAAGGCTTCGGGGCTGGAAGTCAGGCCGGACCAATATTGCCAGTTGAGGCTCTGGCCACCATAGCCATCGTTCTTATCAATCTGGTACAGGATGGATTGATTAAAGGAGTTGCCCTGGAAGAGATTGCCGGTGACATATATCTCGTTGTTGGAAACCCCAAGGGCGGGGTAATCAAACCAGCAATTATTGTTTAGCGGATTGCCAGTCAGTGTATAGACCCACCAACCGTTTTGCGGGTTGTTTGTCTTGGAAAAGCACACCAGTACTTTTGAATTGCCCGCATTTGATCCATGGAGGAGGACCATTACAAATCGATCGGCGCCGCTGTCATAGATGACTTTGGGGTCATAGATGGTAGCATTGAGTGAATTGTCATTGAAAAAATCTGCCCAGAAATCGAAATAGAGATAATCGCCCTGGGCATTATAATATTCAACGCCGTCATTATTGGCAGTGACGATAAAGCCTCCGTTTGAAATCGCCATCGTGTTGTCCGGGGGCACGCCATCGATAGACCAGTTGGCTTCGAAGTTGGTTCCTATCTCGGGCACAACAGCGCGGCTATCGCTTTCAACTGCAGGTGTGCTCAGCATGGAGCTTCGCTTGAGTGCAGCCTTGCTTTCCTTGATCTGCATGACTTTGTCCGTGTAGTGTTTGCGGCTCGAAATATTGCGCACCGTGACGGCCCATTTATCTCCGGTCACTGTGTGATCAATAGATGTGGCAAGTGGTGAGCTGATGATGCCGGAGGCAATGGCGGTATTACGGGCAGTGGCCTGAAGCTCCGGAGTGGGTTTTAATTTAAGTTCCTGGGCTGCAGAGATTCCGTAACCTGTAATCCAGAGCATTGAAATAAGTAATACTGATCTTGAGTTCATGAGGTAATGTGGACTAAATGAAAATGTGATACAACTGAGATAATGCCTGGTGTGCCATAGCATTTAGGATATCAAGATAATGGTTTTTCTCCATTGGAATCAGGGACGTATTGTGCCCGGGGCAATTTCCACCTCCAAACATTACCGTCTTCCGGATCTACAAGCTCACCATCAAAATGAAACCCGCATTTGCGCAGCACATGCACCGATGCGTTTTCATCTGCAAGAGTATGGGCCATGACAAGGTCAACATCCTGAAAGGTAAATGCATTTCTGATCAGCGCTTTTGCAATTTCTGTTGCAAAGCCCCTATTACGATAATCCAAAGCGACCTCATATCCGATTTCGACCATGCCATTTGCGGGAGGCCCTTTGTATCCGCAGTTGCCGATCAATGTATTTTCCGATATGAGGATAGGCAGCCAGCTCCACCAGATTGCACTACCAGGATCGCTATTTACTTTTTCCAATGCATATTTAAAAGGTGCATCACCAAACTCACTCCATGGATTGACAATACGGATATCGAGTATACTTGCAAGGACATTTTCACCCATTAGGATTCCTTCCAGGAGATCCCGGGTCGAGTTGATCATGATCAATCTTGGCGTAGACAGGGAAATTGAGATCAGTTCATTTTTCATCTGGGGTATCTTTAGATCTCTAGTAGGCGGAGGCTAATGAGGTGAAGACCTGCCGCCAGCCGATATTGCCATTTTTTTTACCCAGACGCACGATCACCATATTTTTTGAAGGATGTACATAGATATATTGACCCAATATACCCTGGGCCATATAATCGCCTTCTTCTGAAACCAACCACCATTGATATTGATATCGGGCTACACTGCCCTCTGTGAGTTCAGCGGTTGTTGACGTTTTCACCCATTCTTCAGAGATAATCTGCCGTCCGTTCCAGTTTCCATTGTTTTGGTAGAGCCGTCCGATTTTGGCATAATCAATGGCGACCGCATTTAGGCAACAGAATGCTTTTTCTATCCCGTCTTTTTTCCTGTCGATACTCCACGAAGCATCATACTCCATTTCAAGCGGCGTCCATAATTTTTGCTGGAGATATTGTGTAATCGTTATGTCCTTTAGTGCACGCTCCAGTACCAGGCCAAGCAACTGCGTATTTCCGCTTTGATAATTAAAGGATGTTCCGGGTTCTGATTTCAGTTTAATGGCGATCGTGTTTTTCCTAAGATTGGTCCCATAGTAGAAAGAGGCAGCTGTGCCAAACGGATTAACATAACTCTCGCTAAACTTAATACCGGAGGTCATTTGGAGCAAGTGTTTAATCGTCACCTTGTCAAAACCATTCTCACGCAATTCAGGAATATAATTGGTCACAGGCTCTTCAACACCTGAAATGTATCCATCTTCAATTGCACAGCCAATTAAGATTGAAATGACAGATTTAGCTACTGAAAAAGATGGGACTATAGCGGAGCGATCATATCCTTTAAAATAGCGCTCATACTGGATGGTATCATCCTTAATGATCAGGAAGGCTACTGTTTTGTTTTTTTCCAGAAAGGCATCAAATGGAATGTCCTTATCCTTCAGCGTGATGGTTCGCGGGGCACGTTCTTGCGGCCGGGCATAAAACTGAAAGGGAACAGTGTCCCTGGCCAGGGGCCTGGAAGGAAACTTCTTGTCGTCATGAATGTCTGCAAAATTGTAGGCTACAAACCGGCCGACCTGGCAGGAATGCAACATTAGGACGACCGAAAGACAAAAGAAAATAAACAGCGGAAATTTTAAAATCGTATTCATAGTACCTACAAAATAGGCAGACAAAATACTCATTCAGCATGAAGGGGCCTTGACCACAAGGCATAAAACTTTGTTAATTTTCTTTTGCAAATATACCGCACTGGCATGCGGAATTACAATGCCTATGCCGATACGCTACCTTATGAACTTAAGAACTCCAACCCTATGTAGTGCACCGGGAAGGATATGGTTTTAAAACCGCAAGAGAGCACTAAACTTATCCAGATGAGTCAACCAACGCTAAAAACGGGGATGGGGACCAGCTGGCAAAAGGCACCTGTGTTTAAGAAAAGGATGGGTCGGCAATCTGGAAGTAACTGAACCTTAATTCAAAATCAATTGTAAATTTGGTTTGATTTCTTTCTATATAATACGGCAAACACAAGTATGAAAAAAATAGTATTCTCCGGCTTTTTATCCCTTGTGATATCTGTGCTGACAGGCCAGGCAAATATATCCTTTGCGGACAAGACTAATTTTGCCGGCCTCGGTGGCAGCCTGCTCAACAACGGCCTTTCACTCAGCGACTATGACAATGACGGCCGCGAAGACCTCTATGTCTGTGCCCTCAATGGCGGACCCAACAGGCTCTATCGCAACATGGGCAACTTCATCTTCCAGGAGGTGTCTGCTACTGCAGGGGTCCGATATACAGGGACTAGCAAGGTAAGCAGCTGGGCGGATATCGACAATGACGGCGATGCCGATCTCTATGTCGGAAACCGTGATGAGGCCGACCTGTTGTACATCAACCAGGGCAACGGAACTTTTATAGAAGAGGCGGCCAACCGTGGTATCCAAAATCCTGCACCTGCATCTTCGGTGTTGTTTTCAGATATCAACCGGGATGGCTGGCTAGACCTATACATCGGTAATGTAAATAGTCCCAACAAGTTGTACCTGAACAATGGTAGTGGTTACTTTTCGGATCATACGCAAGCAAGCGGCGCGACGGATCAGGCTGTAGCGATGGGTTCAGTATTTTTTGATTATGACCTTGATGGAGATGATGATCTGTACCTGACACATGATGCGCAGGTACCGTACATCCTGTATGAGAATATGGGCGATGCGACCTTTCAGAATATTTCATCTGCAGCCAATACCAATTATGCAGGCTTTGGCATGGGTGTAGATGTCGGGGATTACAATCTCGATGGTTATATGGATATGTACATCACCAACTTGTATGACAATGTCCTCTACAAGAACAATGGGGACGGTACCTTTGAAAATGTAGGGCCTGCATTGGGTGTAAATGATCCCGGGATGGGTTGGGGCAATGTCTTTGCTGATTTCGACAATGATCGTCTGCCGGATATCTATGTGGTCAATGACACTTACTTTTCGCCATACAATAATGTACTCTATCACAATACAGGCAGTGGTTTTGAGATTGTCTCCGAGGGCGATCCCTGTGAAAGTCCATACGGGGGATATGCCACTGTTGCTTCGGACCTGAATGATGATGGGCTTGTGGATCTGCTGGTGGCCAACAACGGAGCGCCGGGTGTGCAGTTATTTCAAAACAACTCTTCAGGCACAGGACACTACATCAGCTTCTATCTTGAAGGTGTGGAATCCAACCGTGATGCGGTGGGTGCAAAGATCGAAATACATACATCCGCTGGTGTGCAGTATGACCAGGTGATCGGCAATAGCGGTTGGGCAACCGATAACGGAAGGTGGATTCATTTTGGACTGGCGGATCAGACAAGTATTGATAAAGTGGTCATCAAATGGCCATCCGGACAGGAAGAGCAGATCGAAGATTTGCAGGCAGACCAGAAGTTCAGGATAAGGGAAGGTGAAGGTGTGATTACATCATCGAAAGAGATTAGGGGTGTGGTGAAGGCATGTCAGATAATTTCGAGTGACGATGAATTGAATATTCAATGGTCAACGCCTTCCGATATCCAGGTCATCAACCTTTCCGATATGGCAGGTAGAAGTATTCCTTTCACTGCTGAAACAACACCGGTTGAAGCAAAAATAGATTTACCTGCATTGCCATCAGGCATTTATCAGATCATGATTATTCAAGCCGGGCAGACATGTGTGTCACGCTTCTGGCATGTGGGGACGAAGTAGGATGTGAAGTCTTCAGCTTGCTGTCCTTACTCTTTAATGACAGAGGTAGTCCGGTATCCGCTGCTGTCTTCTATTTTCACAAGATAGATTCCCGGGCTCATTTCTTTTAGGGAAAGTGCTACTGTAGATTGCCCAATTTCAATGGCTTTTTGTTGCAATAGCTTCCCGCTAAAATCAAAAAGCGAGATGTATGTAGCAGCCATGATGGGGCCTGGAAATTGGATGGTCACCATGTCTGAAGCGGGATTGGGATAGATCACAAAACCCAAAGAAGACGGATCAGTAGGTGTAGACGTTGGGATGCAGGATGTGACCCAGGACCTTCCAGCTAAACTCCACGAAGGTTGAATCGGAATGCAAAGCCAATCGAGCGCGGTCACCGCATTGTCCGGTTCGCGGGGAGTACCAGTATAGTCATACACTGTAAATGAATCCGTTTGATTCAGGTTCCAATTGAGTGTACCTGAGACATTGCAGTGATTGGCATTGATGCTTTCATCTTGTAATACATTTCCAGTTCCATCCTCACATTTCCAGTTTACCAGGAGATTGTTGTAATAGGGATGATCGGGAGTGATCGGCACAGAGGCCCAATGCACGAGGGTACTTTCAGGGATCACTGTATTCCAGATCCGGATGTCTTTGAGGCTGCCATCAAAATCAAGATTATACGTAGTCGTTCCATCCTGGTTGATGACAAGCGGTAAGCCTGAGTTGATATTTCAAATATTCTCCATTGACTCAAACCCCACTACAGCGCCATCTTCATAGGCTGTCATTAAGCCATTCCTGTCAAAGCTCACCGCGAGGTGGTGCCATTTATCCAGATCGATAAAGCCTCCCTGTATATCCAGGCGATCGGTTCCATCCCCGATATTCACTTTCCAGTATTTGCCTTGTTGTGTAGAAATGACAAAACCTTCATTAGATCCGCTGTTCCAGTCTTTATTGCTGATGAGTGCAGGGTCGCCGGTGTAGGCAGAGGCTTTCACCCAACATTCAATAGTAAAGTCCTGTGTGTCGCCAAATAAAAACGGAGCCTGATCGACAGGCTGGGCATACGTCCCCGCACTAAAATGGGCCTCATGGAAATCTGAAGAGTTGGCTATTGTATCCCTTGGTAAGTGTTGTGCACTAAAATTCGGATTATTGTAAATCGTGAAGATCGTTCGTTCAGCCAGGGTACCACCTCCATGGCCTGCCGGAATCCCTCCGTGGTCTGTCGTCAGGACAATCAACCAGTCTTCGTGTGCATAATCAGGCCTGCCGTACAATGCCGTGATCACATCTGAAATATAGTTATCGGTAGTTTCAATAGCCTCAATATATCCAGGCGTGGTCGGAGAAAACCCGAATGAATGTCCGGCGTGGTCTACATCATCAAATGCGACAAAGAGGACATCTGGGTCTGTGTTTGTAAGAATTGCTACTGCCGTATCTTTTACGGCCAGGTCGGTACCCACATTGATTTTGTGGTCTGCGGCCTGGATGATGTTGTCATTGATCGGGGCCCAATGCACCACGGTATAGGTATTAAGATCAGCATCCTCGCTTTCAATCCTCGATATAAAATCTGGATACAGCTGGTAATTGGATCCACTGAAACTGTTGTCTGTCACGCCGTGGCTGGTGTGCCATACGCCGGTGAGCATGTTGCTCCATCCTGTGCCACTCAGCGTGGTGTACTCCGTCAGGCCATCACTACTGAAGATTGCATGAGGGAGTAAGTTGTCGATCTGCGGCGCATCTGCTGCCACCACGGCATCCCAGCGACAGCCGTCAATGCCGATGAACAATAATTTTCGCTGAGGGGTTTGCGCGAATGAGCAGAAGCAAACAGACACAAGAAGAAGAGAGAAGATGATTTTTTTCATGGACGGGTATTTTCATTTCTCCGGATCATCCAAATCTGGTGATATGGCTGGGTGACGGATACTCTGGGGACAAAGATAATCAATCAAGGCAGGGGGTTGGTTTTGATTGGTCCTTTAGTCAGTGAAGACCGTGGAAAGTGGGGATGGGATTTGTTGACAACGGGGGGATTATGGAGGGAACGGTTTCAGGCTTTGCTGTGAAGGGCTTTTGAAACCATAAACTGCCTGCCAGCACTATCGTTTATTAATTACTCAAATGTTTTATTCACACCGTCCTCCCACTAAGGCTAAACCTGTCTTAAAGGAGGTTATTATCTAAGTTCAATTTCTCCTATATGGGTAAGGATCTCCTTTTCATATTTCACAATTGTCAGTTTTATAATAGTCCCGCTGATTGAAAATTCTTTTTCATTCCATTGGTCGACCATTTTTTTGCACAAATATTTGTCTTTTGAATTTCCTATACCAATATGTGGAACAAAATCAATGTCAAGGCGTAAATTGTCTTTAAGCTTGTCACTATAAAGTTTGTCGTGGAGTTTCACGATTCTACTATATCCTTCGTCTGGCACCAGGAAAGTATGAAAGTAGTCACTAAATGAGTCTTTGTTAATGGTCGCACAACGTATCACAAAGTTAATTTTTGTGAACCCTGCTGATTTGATTTTTACTTCACGTATGAATTCGTCCTCCGAAATATCAAATACAGGAAAAACGAATGTAAAATGTGGCTGAACGATTTTAAAATAGAGGTCGTCATTGTCCTTGCGAAAATTTTGAATTTGGCCAAAATCCTCGGAGGTAAGTGTTGGATAAGCTAAAGCTAAATATGCCATTTATTTGTCTTTACTATGTATCAGCGCTAAAATGCCGTATAACTTGTATAAACCTGCAACTCCACCCTCTATTTAATCCCCAACCCATCCTATCAGGTCTGGATTGCTAAAACAATAATAAAAAAATATAGCACCAACCAGCAAAGTATGATATTAAGGGAAAGACGCAGTTCCAATTGCCTCTGCCTCCTTGAAACCGCTATTCAAATTTACGTGTTTTCTGTGTTCGTTATAGCTGCGGTGGGATGGTGAATAGTCAACAAATGCGACACTTCCTTTGATGGCTGAAGCTCGCAAACATAGTGTGTTATTAGGGAAGCCGACACAACGTTGAATACCTGGCTTGAGAGCATCCTATGGTAGATATGACATCTTATTTGAGCAGGAACGTTTTCTCCGGCAATTTTACCGGTCCATACTCGGGCGATTTTGTGTTAAGGGCGTAAACCTCCTTGATGATTAATGTATCTCCTGCCACGGCACTTCCTAATAGTTCCCTTGCCTCTGAGGAAATGAGTTCTCCTTCGTTATATTGTACCCGGGGATCCCACTTTTTTGTCTTCAGTACAAATACAAAGTGATCCAACGCGTACCTGGAATGAGGCCATTCATAGATATCTGTGATCTTTTCAAGCGTCTTCAACTGAGCAATCTGCAGCGTATCGATCATGCTTTGTGATTTTCCCCATTGTGTAAGGGTTGATATCATAAGTATTATTACAATGCAACTTCTCATAAAGTTTCATTTACCTTGTTTATACCGGCTAGTCCACCTTCCTATTATTCCCCAACCCATCCTAACCAATCTGGATTGCTAAAACATACTCAAATAATAATCATTCTTGACCCATGGTTGATCGGGTTTGATTTCACCGGGAACTCACCCCCTGCCCCTCTCTTTTTGGATAAGATCTGACATACGATAGTGATCTTCTGAAGAGAGGGGAGAATGTTTGATCATGTTAATGAGATGCTTCATGGTGTTATTAGAATTGATCCAATATCTCTTTAAGCAGTTTCTCCGAACCAACGGATATGGCGCGTGACTGTCTGGATAGTCGGTCCATAATAGAGCACGATGGCACCTGAAGCAAAGGTTTTTGTCTTTAAAAGCTTAAGAATAGTCCTGTCAATTATTTTGTCAAACAAAGGGAGGCCCTTTCCTTCTATCACTGGATGAATACAAATCTGAAACTCATCCAACAAATCAAGGTTTAGGGGTTGAATGATTAAACTCCGACTGCCAACCAGGATATCTTTGCCCGTTTGTTGTTTGAGTGCTGTAACTTCCTCTTTAATTTCCATAGTGGCAAGATTCGCACTGTTCCATCCGGTATTTTTCAAGGTCCGTGAAAATACCACTTTTGGTATGCGGTCAATGGCCAATGCAAAGTCGTCCATTGATTTTTGGCCCGAAGGTTTTTCCAGGAGTGTTTGCCAAAATTGCATAAGCTGGTAAGTGGTCCGTCCATATAATATAACGCCCCCATTCTCTAAAAGGTCGGTATAATGCTGATGTAAATCCTCATCGGGGATACCAGCGGAATGGTCACAAATCCCATCAAGGGTCATATTGATGGCTCCGATTACTTTTCTCATCATTTACGATTAAGTCAACAAAATTGGTGACGTGCCTTGCAAGGATATCTCTAACTTGTTTATACCTGCACCTTCTCCCATATCTAATAACCACAATCCACACCGTTTATCAAGGATACCTGCAATTCCTGTATAATCATCTGTTGCAGGCAGCATAGCCCTCCCCTAATTTGTTTTCACCCGAGCATTATAGCCTTTCTTCATGTTACATATTCTATTGACATGTCCATCATCGATTTGGGCGGACTTAGGGATCGCCCGCTATCACTAAAAGGTTAGCCTGGCAGTTTTGGTGGCAAATCCCACTACCTGAATGAGGCATAAAACGCATGCCTGTCTGCCTCGAATTTTAACACCTCCAGTGAACTGATGCCCAACATGGTTGAGCAGATATCGGCATAGTCCTTTGGATACTTATTTTTAAAAAACCAGATGATCATATCATAGGTATCGGGATGAGTATAGTCTTTCTCCAGGAAAGCCAGGTCGCGGTTTTTCTCCTTCTCATAGAGCCCTCTCCACATATTGTAGAGATATAAGTAATGCACCACGATTTGCAGGCATACCGCATGAAGATCTTCCGGAAGAATGATTCCGGTAGTATGAGGTAAGTATTTTTGGCATACCATGGAAAAATTTTCTGTGATAATCCGTTTTGTTTCTTCCAGGCTTTGGTTGGGCAACGGCCAAGCTTTGTCAAGGGCTTCCAGCTGGACGCCATATGCATCTGTATTTATCTCAAGCTTAATGTTTTCAATATAAAATGTCATAGGTGATGAGCTTAGTCCTTAGGTATTGAATTAACAGATCAAAATATTATCGCCAGACACATAAGCGTTGACCGTTCGATGAAATCATGGTCGTGTCGAGCAGGCAGGAGATTTCTGTACATGAAGGGGTGATTTAGAAAGTCAGTAAATATATCCATAACAACAGATAAAGGTGCTATTGATAGGAATACGAAAATATTCAGATTAAGGGAATGGATAAAGGGGGATTGAGCAAAATACACTTATATACACGCTTATGATTTTTGCGGAAACGTTTCCATAGAGACCTCAATTTATGAGTTGCAAGGCATACTCCAGGAATCGATCTCTGGTAGTGAGGAGGTCAACCGGTAATGGCTGAATGACATGATCCGGGACAAGCCCCCTGCCCTGGTTGCGGCTAAGCTCATCATAAAGTGTACATAATGTGCCTGAGCCAAACTGAATTTTGGTATTGGGCAGCTCCCAGGAAGATTTAATAAGGTATCCAGCCATGATGATTGGATTTCCACCGGTCTCATTACCGATAAATACAGCCCGCTTATATCTGTGCAAGACACTACAAAGAATCACACCGGCCGAATACGTTCCTTCATTTACCAATACAAATAAAGGGCCTGTAAAATTGTTTTTTTCAGGATTGTACTTGCCAATGCCGTACCATGGATACCATTGCTTTCGGGTTCGTACGTAGAAATCCTCTCCCTGTTTTCGTTTCACTACCCTACATTCTTTTGCTTGTTCAAAGGGCTCATCAAAAAGATGCTGCAGAATGAATTTTACATGATTTGGGTTTCCACCACGATTATCCCTCAGGTCAAGGACTAAGTACTTCGTATCAGCATTTCTGATAGAGTCAAAATAGGTTGAGATTGCTGTCCTGAATTTTCGATTGGTTATATCGGGGCTAAACGTCTTGATGCCCAGGACAGCAGTTTGCATTGAATCAATGATGTTAAATGTCAAGTCGGATTCAGGACCATGTTCCACCATGGGGTACCGGCTTAATTTTTCTTTTTTTATAGCGTCAAGATCCCTGCCCGCGATAATACAACTACTGTCTATGTTGTCTTTTGTGCGGTAATGGACAACATATGAGGTGTCAAAACCAAAGTAAGTATGATAGTAGAACCGGAAGGATTCGTTGATGGCAGCATAGGCGTGCTGAGCATTATGGCCATCTCTTCCCAGGTTTGAGAGAAAGACGGCCATCATTTCGTTAGTGGTAGTTGAATTTATGGCAGTGATTTCCAGCCCGGTCAATGGCGCCGAGGATAAACTCAGATCCCGGGCAACATACAATCTACCCTCAATGCATTTCAACTCCATCGGAAACAGGTAGTCATATCCCCGAATACTGTCCAGGGCAGCTTTGCTTGGAATCACATAATTATGCCCATCCTGAATCAAGGCCGCAATAGGGGTAAGCAATTTGATAAAAGCTAATTCAGTCATCGGGTATGTGATCTGCCGGTACAGGCTATCCAGAAACCTATCCACGCGGGCTTTAGGCGTATAGAGATATATCAGCGGATGTTTTTGTTCAATCCGATCCCGTATATAGGTGAAATCTTCCTGCAACTCGCTAATCGAAAATGTATTTAAGCCAAATGGAGGTGTTTGTGACAAAGCCACATTTGATAGAAACGCTAAACAGAGAAGGAATAGAAGTTTTGGATTTTTCATAAACAACCGGAGGCAACTTATTAATTCCTGCCCTACTCGTTTATAGCTGGGTTACAAAATAGAAGTATTTGTTCTTGCTTAAATGACATAAGTATGTCTTTCTGGTAAAGTAAGATATTTCTATTTCTCGAAATGGAGTAATCAACAACCTGACGTTGCAAACGTCTACACAGATTTGTACCTGGAGGAAGATCTTTTTGATCTGACGTTCGCGAACGCAGGTACAACCTACGCTCAACTTTGTTCTGTTTAGCGGCCTGCAGCCGTGTTGAAACAGATAAGAACGATATTTTTCTTATTTTCATACCCCTTATCCCCAGCCCCGGTCCTGTTTGTTGCAACAGCCCGTCTATGACTGAATCCTTTTATCTTTCCCCTTTAAACCCTATGTTATGAGAAATCAATACCACAGACCGAAGGTACAGTTGGAGAAGATGATGGCTATACTAGCCCTCCTGTTGATTGCTCCCCTATGTAGCCAATTGCAAGCCCAATCCCTGAAAATAACCGCAACCGGCACGGGTCAAACCACCGGCCATATAGCCAATCTCACTATCATAAACACCGCGGGATCAGCAGTCCGTATCAATCCACAAACTTGCTTTATCCCTTGTGATGGAAAATATCAACCCTACGTAGCTACTATATCTGCTACATCAGTTCCCCCGGGAACCAGCTATATTAAGGTGGAAGGATATTGCGCAAATGTGTATGCTCATCCTGTTCCGGATGGTAACGCCTTGCCACCGGTTTCAGATTGGATTCCAGTCATTCAACCGGGAATAAATATCCCCAAGGGTGGAACGAATATCCTCATTACGCCCGCCATGCCTGCATTCAGACCAGAGGACATTACAAGCCTCGTCCAATCACCTGGCTATACTCCATTGCCCTCCAATGCATCATCTTCCATCATGGTGACATGGCCTAATACAAATACTCTTTTTGAAGGAACCATTAAACCAGCTTCACATCCTAAGCCATTTGCTCCCCTGCTTGTAGAAGCTGTAAACAGGATCACCAGGGCATTTGACGACCAGAAGCAAGCAGGTAGTATAAATACACCTTTCAGTGGAGATCCGGAAAAGGAAAGAGAAGCAATCATCCAACAAGCTTTTTGGATCTATACAGCCGCAATCACGGGAAAGCCATATCAAGAAGAGCAATTTCGCGAAAAAGTAATCAAGCAGTTTGAAGACAATACGAATACAGCGATCGAAAGCTTATCTAAAGAAGAAATGGAAAAACTGGAGAACGGAATAGGTGTCTTCTGGAATACATTTATAAATATCAACATCGAGGCTAAGGTCCACAATGGAACAAAAAATCCAGGTGCATCAGCAGCATCAACAAACACACTATTGCCGCCTTGGGATAAAATAGAATTGACAGATGAACGAATGAAGCCCTCAAATTCATATGCGATTGCCGGAGGAGGTAGTTTTCCCTGGATTCCCGTAGTCGCTGGCGCAGTGGGTGTCGGAGCGCTTGTCATTATACTGACTGATAAAAAGGAAATGCAGGATACAGTCGCCTGTACATTTACGGCCACAGCAACACCTACCAGCAGTACTTGTGGTCTTTCCAACGGAGGCATTATACTCAATGTCATTCCCCCGGGATCTTATTCATATCAATGGTCAAATGGTGGTGTATCCCAGTCGCTCAATAATATACCTGCCGGAGCTTATTCAGTGACAGTGACCATGACAGGCACGACCTGTACCCGGACTGTACAAACCACGGTCACCAATATTAATCAAAACTTCAGCGCTACTATATCGGCACAGAATACAGATTGCGACCAATCCAATGGCTCAGTAACTGTCACCCCATCACCACCGGGGACATACACCTATCTCTGGTCGAATGGAGCCACTACGCAAAATCAATTCAACCTGCCCGCAGGTAATTATGCTGTAACGATTAGCGCAGGAGGCGCCTGTGAAAAATCACTCTCTGCCCAAATCGGGACAAAACCATTTGAACCAACTGTATCTTTTGCCACTACCCCATCTACCTGTGGAAGGGCTGATGGTGCTGCAACGATTTCTGTAAATCCATCAGGCCAATACCAATATGTATGGTCCAACGGGCAGAGCGGATCGACTGCCTCATCCTTGACTGCGGGATCTTATAGTGTGACAGTATCAAAGCCCGGCACTGCATGCACGCATGTAGCAAATGTCGTGGTCCAGGACATTCCTATCACTTTTTCGGTTTCCACTTCGACGACCATGTCCGGATGTGGATTATCAAATGGAACAGCCAGCGCCACAGTCAATCCTCCGGGATTATATGATTTCATCTGGTCCAATGGACAGACTGGATCAACAGCATCGGGATTAGCCAAAGGAACCTATACTGTAACCGTTTCGATTCCCGGAACCACATGTATAGAAGAGGCCAGCGCAACGATTACCGAAACACCAGCTTCCTTTGTTGTTTCATTGACGGCTACTCCTGCGGGTTGCGGACTTACTGACGGTACTGCAACCGCTGCGGTAAATCCACCAGGCGCCTATAGCTATACATGGTCAAACGGACTAACAGGATTTCAGATTTCAGGCCTTGCCCCAGGCAATTACACCGTAACCGTCACCTTGCAAGGAGAGGATTGCACTCAGCAAGGAAGCATCACTGTGCAATCCACCCCATTTCCGGGAAATATTTCCCTGACAACAACACCTGCCACATGTGGTGGATCTGACGGCACAGCAACTGCTGCTGTCACACCACCAGGGGAGTTTAATTACCAATGGTCAAATGGACAAACCAGCAATCAGTTGACCGGAGTAAAGGCTGGAACGTATACGGTAACAGTAACAGTTCCCGGCACCAGTTGTACGAAAGTAGCAACCATCAATGTAGAAGAATTACCAGCTGCCTTTACAGTAACTGTGACCACCACCCCCGCAGGCTGTGGATTAAATAACGGCACAGCATCAGCTTCAGTCAACCCACCGGGCAATTATAATTATGCATGGTCAAATGGTCAAAACGGAAGTCAGTTATCCGGAGTGGTGGCAGGATCCTATACAGTGACGGTTTCATTGACAGGTACGTCATGTTCAAAAACAGTTACTACTACGGTCGAACAGTTGCCACCTTCATTCAGTCTTTCTTTTAATTCCTCTCCAGCTGGATGCGGATTGAGCAATGGTTCTGCTGTAGTGAATGTGACACCACAGGGAGCATATACTTACCTATGGTCGAATGGTTCCACTGGAATGCAAATTACAAATGTTGGATCCGGTACCTACACGGTGACAGTTACGATCACCGGAACATCGTGTTCAACTTCAGGCTCTGTGACTGTTGGGCAGACGGGTGGCGGTTTTGCAGCAACATTTACCACTGAGAATGCAGATTGTGGACAGGCTAACGGATCTGCTACCATTACTGTAAGTCCTCCGGGAGAATACACGTATCTATGGTCCAACCAACAGACTGGTCCTACGCTGCAACAGGTAGGACAAGGCACGTACTCAGTTACAGTGACAAATGCTGAGGCATGTGTGGATACCTTTTCAGTTTCCATCGGAGAGGATATTGCTGAATACATTACCATTCTCAGTACCACACCTGGTACATGTATTGGCGGAGGTAACATCAGATTTACATTGACTACACCCGGAGCAGGTCCATTGGAAATAGAAGTTTCAGGGCCGGGCGGAACAAATATGATTACAGTAGGAGAGGGTATTTATAACCTTTCGGCATTTATGTCTGTAGTGCCTGGAATGTACACCATCACCGTGATGGATCAACAGATAGGACCTTTGTGTTCAGAAACGGTGACTTCGACGGTAACAGATAATACACCAGCAACCGAATTGCTGGATGATTTCTATAGTGCCCAGGGATCACAACCGTTGCTAGAAAATGCTTTAGAGAATGATGAGGGGTTCAATATTCAAATGACCCAGGTGGACAATGAGATTGGAGGCACAGTGACCTTTCTACCGAATGGTAATTTTACGTTTATTGCGGATATTGGATTTAGTGGCGAAGCCTCCTTTGTCTACACCGTCACGGATGCTTGTGGAAATACAAGCACAGCCAATGTGACCATTGTAGTGGATGAAGTACCATGTGATATTAATGTGAATTTTGATAGTACACCTGCGTCTTGCGGACTGGAAAATGGAGCAATAACTGTCATCATCAGTGAACCAGGTGACTATGAGTATGAATGGAGCAATGGCGATGAAGGACCTACGATTCAAAATGTTCCTCCAGGGGGATATGCTGTGACGATCACTGATCTCGATCTGGGATGCACCTTTGAGGCTACCATCATCCTGGAGGGGCTACCTGCTGATTATATTGATGACCTGGAGTTGATACAACCCACTTGTGAAGCAGGTGGGGATATCGAATTTATTGCCCTCAGCCCCGGTCAGAATACTTTGACCATGTCGGTGACACATCCTTTCGGGTCTGGTGACTTTGATATTGAAGCCGGCCTGATCCATTTATCAGATTATGTGTCCACAGTGCCTGGAGAGTACTTCGTTGAGGTGTCAGATCCTGAAGCCGGCCCCGGGTGTTTGGAATCCTTTACAGTTACGCTCAACGAACCACCTGTACCTGGAATTGAGGTTGTAGAAGTATTCCCTCCGTCTATGCCTTCTGCTATGGATGGATCTGCGTTTGTAGAAGTGACGATCCCGGGTAATTTGCCTTACGCTATCTATGTTGACGGGATATTTGCGTTTACAGTCAATCAGAACAATTTCTTTTTACTAGGACTCGGAGTGGGCGTACATACAGTACAACTGGTTGATATCATCGGATGCGAATCCAATATTGTGCAGTTTGTAGTACCGGTGCCGACTGAAATTTTTTCATTTGGTGTCAGCATCACGGATGCTGGTTCATATACATCATCCAATGAACAGCCCTCCCAGTATCACCCCGGGAAAATATGGCTAAGCGCCCTTTCAGGATCCTACAGGTTTGATGTCGGAAGGATTCAGCAAATGGTAAGAGTACTCTATGCCCCAGGGCTCAGGACGAATATCGGGGAAGGCGCAAATGGATTCCTGGCTATGGAATATTTATCCGGACCGGACGATTTTCAATGGAAAGGAATCGGACTTCGTGCTCAGGCAGGATTAGGCACCTTGTTTGTTCCAAATGACCCTGCAGCTAATCAGGCTATAGCACCATATTATTGGTTGATTCGTGCTTCCCTCGAACATAATGTGTTCAAGCGGATACTTCTCACAGGAAGCGTATCCGCCAGAGGGCTGGATTATATAGCACCTGTAAGCTGGGAGTTTGGATTTCGTATGCCTTTTTATGCATGGAAAAAAGGCGGGACCTGGTGATAAGTTATTGGTAATTCATAATCATGGGATTTCGCAATCAAGGAGTTTCGCAGAGACACAAGACTAGGATCTATAGAATATCATCTCTATTTAGAACACAAATGTGGCTGATGAATTTATATTAATTGACGCAGATAAATTTGTGCACTCCACTTTTCAGACTTTGGCTCGTCCAAGTACATCGCTTTTCATTTTTCACTCTTCATTTTTCATTTTTATTTTTTCACTCCTAACCTTCCAGTATAGTCAATCCGGATGAGCAGCATGTGTATGCTCTCATTTTTAAAATATTCATCTACTGCCTTCCGGCATCCTTCCCAGTGACCATAGTCATCGATGATCAGGATGCCATCTTCTATGAGCATTGGATACAGATGCAGCAGTTCATACCAGGTAGATTCGTACCAATCCGTATCTAGACGTAGCAGCGCAATGCCTTGTGCAGGCAGTGTAACAGGGGCCGCATCCTCCACCTTACCCTGGACATAGATGATATTTTCTTTAGTCTATCCCGCCAGCCCCTTAATGAGGCTCTCTTCGTAGCGATCCTGCAGGGATCAAATTGAGGTTTCTTTCAGATCTACATCATGTGACAGCAACTTCTCGGATTCTGCCTGAGGATCAGATATCCCCTCTATTATGATTTACCTTTTGCCGTCCCCTTGAGATACTGATCAAACCAACTCATCAAGCGCAGATTGTAATCATAGCGTGCTGTTGAACTTGCATTGCCATGCCCTTCGCCAGGATACAAGACCAACTCAACCGGTGTCTGTGTCCTGCTCTTGACATGCCTGTAGAGTTCCATCGACTGTGATGGATGCACTCGTGGATCATCCTTGCCAGCCATGATCAGCAGTGGCGTCTTGCACTGTCCTGCATAATATACCGGGCTGCGCTTGAGGAAGAAATCATAATCTTCATAGACCCACTTGCGCGCATGCACGAGATACTCTTCATTGGGAATATCTGTGGTACCCCATTTGGAGACATTATCACTGATCCCTACAAACATCACTGCTGCTGCGAAACGATCTGTATAGCGTGTAGCAAACCATCCTGTCGCATAACCTCCATATGATCCGCCCGTGACACCAACCTTTGCAGCATCAACGAGTCCGGTTCCGATCAGGTAATCGACACCATCCACCACATCATCAAATTCCTTTCCCGCCGGATCACCCTGGCTCGTCAGTTCAAACTTGAGCCCGCGGCCTGTAGAGCCTCTGTAGTTTGGATAGAAAACAGCATACCCTTGAGCAGCACCCATTTGGCCCGGATTGCTATACCCGGTCAACCAGCCATTGTTGAAATGAGCTTCAGGTCCTCCATGCACCACGGCGATCAATGGATATTTCTTTCCGGTTTGTTCGTGCAATGGACGCACCAGGATACCTTCTATTTCCAAACCATCTTTTGCTTTATATCGGATCACTTCCTGCTTTGCAAAATCAATTTCTGCCAACCAGGGATTGCTGGTGGTCAGGCGTTTTTTCTCTGTCTGTCCTTTTAGCTCCAGAAACAACTCTGCAGGATAATTGTAGCTGTCTGCGATATACACTGTAGATCCATTATAGGACAAATCAAAGTGGCTGATATTCCACCCTTTTTCTACAGGCTTGAAGGCAGGTTTTGCTTTTGCATCAGGTCGGATAGTACCGTATACGGCTTCAACACCAGTGCTTCCCAGGAAATGGATCTGGTCTGCGTCATGCCATTCGATCTGTTCAAACATCCCTTCCCATCCTTCATTTAATAGTGTGGGCTTGCCTCCTGTGGCAGGGACGACAAACAATTGTCCATCGATGGGATCATGAAGATCCGCACCGGCGATAAAGGCGATCTGTTTGCCGTCCGGGCTCCACACACATTCGCCCGTCTTTCCTTCATGCTCGATAGTGCCGGTTACTTTCATTGAGGCTACATCGATGATAGAATAGTGCTCAGCCATGTATGAATCATCTACGAGTGGCGAAGGTGCAACAGTGCATACGATCCGGCTACCATCAGGGCTCCAGTCAAATTGACTGAAATGACCGTCCACCATCAATTCCTTTGCATCTCCCTCTCCTTGGTTTACTAAGTATAGACGTTGAAATGGAATATTTTCTTCAAAAAGTTCAGGCGTGTAGGGTAATGCTGATTTTTCTTTCACTTCAGGTTTGTTGGCCAAAAAGGCAAGTGTTTTTCCATCGGGAGACCATTGGAAGAAAGAGATGGAGGTTTCGAAACGGTACAATAAGGTAGCTTCTCCGCCTGCCAGCGCAATCTGGTAGAGTCCAGTCACTTTATCATTGTCAAGGCGGTTGAGAAATGTGATCTCATCATGCCCGGGCCTGTAGCTGACCTGGCGTACATTGCCCCTGGTCACATATGGAGTGGACGTGCCTTTGCTCACATTATACATGTGAAGCTCAAGCCTTGAGGGTTTGTTTTCAGTTGTAGGATCAGATTGCACCCTGATCGTATAGGCGATGGTACTTCCATCTTCCGAAAGGATAGCACTGCCTACAGACCTTAGGGAAGCGATATCCATTGGAGTCAGGGTCCGCTTTGCCTGGGCGTGTATAGAAAAGCCGCTGAGGATAAAGAGAAATCCGAATAATAGTCTCAATTGCATGATGGATGGCGTTGGTAAAAGAATGTACAAAACTATCATTTCTTTCATTTCACTCCGGTAATACAACAAGTAGAACATGGTGAATATTCAGGATAAACTCCTCCCGTATTTTCTCTACATTTGTGACTCGTATTAAAGTCAAAATTTTATACAAATTATGATCTTACTAGCTGAAATTCAGGGGTTTCTGACCTCTCTTGATATCTGGGATGTCTGTTTTATCCTGCTGCTGGCCATATTCCTCGGGATCGAGGTGATCAGCAATGTGCCTGCCATCCTCCATACTCCGCTCATGAGTGGTGCCAACGCTATCCACGGGGTCGTGATCGTGGGCAGTATCATCGTAATGGGACATACGAGTCCTGACAATTACTTTGCCCTGGTCCTTGGCTTCCTGGCTGTCGTCCTGGGCACACTCAATGTGGTAGGTGGATTTGTGGTGACCAACCGCATGCTCCAGATGTTTAAGAAAAAGAAATAACCTGTCAACACCACACCACCGGACGAATAACATAACCAACGCATTCCAACTATCCGTTTATGGCTATTAGTGATATTTTAAAAATCTGTTACCTCCTGGGCAGCTTGTCTTTTATTGTGGGTTTGAAGATGTTGTCCCGCCCGGATAGCGCCAAAAAAGGAAATCTCTTTGCAGCACTGGGCATGACTATTGCGATTGCCGGTACGATCCTTTTTCATCAGAATGTAAATCATGATACCGGAGAGGTTTCCCGCATCGGTAACCTTCCCTTTATTTTCGGCGCTATCGCGATTGGTACCGTCGTCGGCTATATGGCGGCGATGAGAGTCAAGATGACCGCGATGCCACAGATGGTTTCTTTGTTCAACGGGATGGGCGGCGCATGCGCAGCTCTCATTGGTCTCGTAGAAATGAATACACATCACCCGGTTGAATTTGGTGAGCGCCTCATCATCTTCCTTGGCGTCATGATCGGTACAGTATCCTTTGCCGGTAGTATGATCGCCTATGGTAAGCTGGAAGGAAAGATCAAGGACTATGGAAGCAAGCTTCAGCAGATTTCCAACAATACAATCGTTTTTGCCATCCTCGGCTTTATTGTATTCCTCTCGATGAGCGGATCATGGAGCGACGGACTCATCTGGGCGATATTCGGAGCTTCGATGGTGTACGGTATCCTCTTCGTACTTCCTATCGGTGGTGCGGATATGCCTGTGGTGATTTCATTGCTCAACTCCTTCACGGGTATTGCAGCCGCTTTTGGTGGTTTTATGTATGACAACCAGGTCATGCTCACTGGTGGTATCCTTGTTGGTAGTGCAGGTACCATCCTGACCATTCTCATGTGCAAGGCGATGAACAGGAGCCTCTGGAATGTGATCAGCGGAGCATTCAGCGCGAGTGGCCCAAGCGGTAAGTCTACTGAAGGGATGACCATCAGTGAAATCAGTGTCACGGATACAGCGATCATGTGTGCCTATGCCCAGCGTGTGGTCATCGTGCCAGGGTATGGTTTGGCTGTAGCGCAGGCACAACACACCTGCCATGAATTTGAAAAAGCACTGGAAGCTAAAGGGGTTGAAGTCAATTTTGCCATCCACCCGGTAGCGGGCCGTATGCCAGGACACATGAATGTGTTGCTTGCAGAGGCGGACGTGCCTTATGACAAACTGAAAGAAATGGAGGATATCAATCCTCAACTCCCCAATACAGACGTACTGATCGTAATCGGCGCTAATGACGTAGTCAATCCTGCCGCAGAGACAGACCCTTCATCCCCGATCTATGGCATGCCGATCATCAAGGCCAACACCGCCAAGAATGTCATCGTGATGAAACGCTCGATGGCTAAAGGGTATGCAGGTATTGAAAACGAATTGTTCTACGACCGCAAGACGCGTATGCTTTTTGGTGATGCCAAGGCGACGCTGGAGAAGCTGATTGCGGAACTGAAAAATGCATAGGGCAAGGGGCAAGGAGCAAGGGGATTTTACCTGATGGTCAGGAGACCATCTTACAATGATCAATCAATAGATACGGCTTGTCATACAGGATTGAAGTCAGGAGACTTCAACCAGCATCATGGATGATCAATCAATAGATACGGCTTGTCATACAGGATTGAAGTCAGGAGACTTCAACCAGCATCATGGATGATCAATCAATAGATACGGCTTGTCATATAGGATTGAAGTCAGGAGACTTCAACCAGCATCATGGATGATCAATCAATAGATACGGCTTGTCATACAGGATTGAAGTCAGGAGACTTCAACCACCGGTCAACGCTTATATCCGCGTGAGCCATCTGATCCATTTCATCTTGGTTGGCGTATTGGGCGGATAGACGAGATTGGGTTCCAGCCAGAAGGGCTTTTCAAGGACGCTTTTATGGTGGGAGAATGTATCAAACCCTGCGCGGCCGTGATAACTTCCCATACCGCTATGACCAACACCTCCAAACGGGAGGCTGGAATTTGCAAAATGCCAGAGCGTATGATTGATGGCTCCTCCTCCAAAGGAAATTTCGTCCAGCACTTTTTGTTTGATGGCAGGGTCATGGGTGAAGAGGTAGCATGACAGTGGTTTTGGTTTAGCCTTAATACAGGCTATGGCTTGATCGAGCGTTGTATAAGACAGGACAGGCAATACGGGGCCGAAGATTTCCTCCTTCATCACCGGATCATCAAATGAAACATCGGTCAAAATAGTAGGCGCGATGTAGCGCGAAGCAAGATCCCGCTCGCCGCCAAAGAATATTTTCTGTTTATCAATCAAACCAGACAGACGGTGGAAATTGCGTTCATTGATGATCTGGATATAATTGCCATTGACAAAGCGGTAGTCAAATTTTTCGATGTAGTCTTTCAGGTATTGCAGGAATTCTTCCTTTACCTTTTCATCGACCACTACATAATCGGGTGCGATACAGGTCTGCCCGCTATTTAAGAACTTTCCAAATGCGATTCGTTTGGCTGCGCCTTTGAGATTCGTGTCTTTGGTTACGATGGCTGGACTTTTACCGCCCATTTCAAGTGTGACCGGTGTCAGATGTTTGGCTGCGGCTTCATAGATGATTCTTCCGACAGTTGTACTTCCTGTGAAAAATATCTTATCAAACCTTTCTTCGAGCAAAGCGGTGGTCTCCGGTATTCCGCCTTCGATTACATGGATATACTCAGCCGGAAAGTTGTCGTTGATCAGCCTGGCCATCAATGCACTTGTAGCGGAGGGAATTTCACTTGGCTTCAGGATGACTGTATTGCCAGCGGCCATAGCAGCAATCAGTGGAACTAGCGAAATGTTGTAGGGGTAGTTCCAGGCCCCGATCACCAGGCATGTGCCCAATGGTTCAGGTACGAGATAGCTCTTTGAAGGGAGGGTCAGTGGATTTGGCCTGACGTTTTTGAGTTTTGCCCATGAGGG
>WBZX01000188.1_pt1 | contig 58254 bp, 48 predicted proteins | sample 5204211 | NCBI WGS metagenome assembly WBZX01 (sample SAMN12344362, study PRJNA552823) | activated sludge metagenome | biome: Activated sludge suspended growth; feature: Nitrification reactor; material: Wastewater; isolation source: activated sludge from nitrification reactor of wastewater...
CAGCCGTTACTTCCGTCACGACAGGGTTCGGCCAGACGCAGGCGGCATCAAGTTCGGCAATCATGGCACGCGCCGAGGCTAGCTGCTCGGTAGAGTGATAAAAAATGCCGGACCGATACTGTGTGCCGATATCGTTGCCCTGGCGATTGAGTGTCGTGGGGTTGTGGCTGGAGAAAAATACGGCCAATAGCTCGTCGAACGAAATCACCGATGGATCGAAAGTGATTTGGACGGCTTCAGCATGACCGGTATCGCCACCACAGACTTGCTTGTAGCTGGGATTAGCGGCACGGCCGGCAATAAAGCCGGAAACAGCCTTTTCTACACCGCGCAGCTGGCGAAAAACCGCTTCCAGGCACCAGAAGCAGCCGCCAGCCAGAGTTGCAATTTCCCGCATCGATTGAATCAACGGATACTCTCTTTGCCTTTAAAGCCGTGTCGGATTTTCATGCTGGGCACAGACCTTGTCACGGCCACTCTCTTTTGCCTTGTACATCGCCTTGTCTGCCCGGTTCATCAAGGCATCGATATTGCTGGCGCCCTGCGTTAATGCAGTGACGCCTATCGAAACGGTAAAATGCAGCGATACGCCATCACCATCCAAAGGCACGTCAGCCACAGCGATCGCCTCTCTCAGCCTCTCGGCAACTTCCACCGCCTCATCAAGGCCTGTCTCCGGCAACATTATCGCAAATTCCTCGCCACCTACTCGCCCGACAATATCGACCTCGCGCAGGGTTTTGCGACACACGTCTGCCAACTTTTTAAGTACCGCATCGCCCGCCTTATGGCCATAGCTATCGTTGATTCTTTTGAAAAAATCGATATCCAGCATAAAGAGAGAAAGTGGCGTATCGTAGCGCGCAGCACGGCCAAACTCCTGTTCCGCCTGCTCCATAAAATGGCGCCGATTACTGACACCTGTCAGGTAATCGACATGCGCCTGTCGCTTGAGTTCAAGCTCCATGCGTTTCTGCTCGCTAATATCGCGAGCAATCGTTGAAACACCAACAATTTTTCCAGCATCGTCCCGGATTGGCGATGTCGTAACAGAAACATTGACAAGCGTCCCATCCTTACGCAAACGCACCGTCTCAAAATTCTTGATCTGCTCGCCACGCCCGATACGTGCAAGTATGGAGTCCTCTTCGTTGAGCAACCCTTTGGGAAGCAACACGCGCATAGACTGACCCAGCATCTCCACTGCACTGTAGCCGAGTATCTCCTCTGCGCCAGCATTCCAACTGATCACAATACTATCCAGGCTATTGCTGATGATGGCATCCGTCGATGAATTCACAATCGCCTCAAAACGCTCGGATTGCAGAATTTCCAGCTTGCGCATCGTGATGTCGGTGTGGGTGCCGCTCATTCGTATCGCATGACCCTTGGCATCACGCTGCATGACATTGGCCTGATCCAGTATCCATCGGATACTGCCGTCCTTGTGCAACATCCGATATTCCAGCTTATGCGCTTTCGATCGCCCTTCGATCACGTCATAGATGGATTGCCACGCCATTTCCCTGTCATCAGGATGCACAAAATCCGCCCACTGCTGCGTCGTGTTTTGTATTTCTTCATAGCTATAACCGAGCATCCTTGCCCACCGCTCGTTGCGTTTTACTTCACCGGTAATAATATTCCAATCCCAGAAACCAAGTTCGGCACCCTCCAGAACCAGTCGAAGCTGTTCCTCGCTGTCCCTCAACGTTTCCAGCGTCTGCTTGTACTCGGTAATGTTTGTGTGAATTCCTGTCATCCTCAGCGGCTGGCGTTGCGCGGCCCACTCTGTCACTTCTCCAATCGACCTTAACCAGACCCATTCCCCGCTTTTGATCCGGCGCCGATACTCCATTGAAACAGGCCCGCCCGTAGCAAGGCATTCGTTAAAGGCAGTCATGACCGCCGACCGATCATCCGGATGCAAATCTTCCTGCCACCTCTGCAAACTGCTTTTAAATTCAGCAGGGTCGTATCCCAGTAATCTTGGATACTCCGGGCTGACGGAAACTTGGCCCGTGGTCAAATCGAGATCAAACCAACCCTGTTTTGCCGCTCGAAGTGCAAGCCGCAAACGCTCATCGTCAGCATTGTTTTTTTGCTCCCTTGATTGCAACTCATGGTAAATATTAAGATTTTCCGTGGCCATGGCAGTCAATGCCATACCACCCAGCGCGACAACCATACCAAACAGCCAGAAATTTAGCAGGCCACTTTGGGTCATGTCATCTGCAAAATGCCCCGTCCCGATACCGGCACTCCAAAGCGCCTGGATAAACACCACCAGTTGCAATGCACTGGTATTGCGTCGGCCGGTGCGCAAGCCAGCCCAGATTACCAGCGGGATAATCCACGCGATACTGAGCGAAACCTTTGTAACGCTTTCAAACCAGTCAAAAAAGATCGCTTGACCAGTCAGAAAGGTAAGGATCTGTAGTACCGCCATTTCCAGCAGCGATGCATTACTATCCGCTTTCTGATTCCGGCCGAACCAGGCCAGGATCAGCGGCGTCATGAATGCGATGCCAAGCAAATCGCCCATCCACCAACGCATAACAGTCTGCAAATACGCCTCGAACGGGATCGAATCTCCAAGCCACATGAAAGACGGGCCGATCAATGCACTGATTCCGCAGGCAATTGGGCCCGCCAGCAAGGTAAGCCTTAAAAAGTCCTGCCGACTGTCCAGGTGGTTATTGAAATGAAAGCGGCGCGTCAACAGCCAGTAGGCGGAAAATGACTCCGCCGCATCTGCCAGACCCAGCATCAAGGCAACCTCCGGGTTATTGACTGCCATAAACCCGGCAACAATGCCGCCTATGAAAATACCAGGAAGATACTTGAGCCCGCCCAGCAATAATATAGCCAGCGCAAAACCGCCCGCCGGCCAGAAGATGGTAATCGTAGGCGATTGCAGGGCAAAGACCAGTCCTATCTTTGCCAGAATGAGATAAAGCGCCGTTACTGCCAGGTTTCCTGGCCAATCAATTCGGCATCGATTGTGAAGAAACTGCATACCTGCAAGGCTCCCTTCACTGCATTTTCCTGCAATTACCGCTTGATGTTACTCCCAACAAGCATCACTTGCCTATCAAATTGGCCTTGTTTTTAAATGAAATGGCTTCCGGTAAATTTACTTCATAAGCGCTAAATATTAGTATCCAATCTGGAGTTCAATCATCCATGGATAAGAGGTTCACCATGAAACGCTCGACTTTTCTGATGGCAGCCGTCACCCTCGGCCTCCTGCTTCCCGCCGCCCCTTGCGCATGGGCAGATCCACCACCCTGGGCGCCCGCACACGGCTGGCACAAGAAACACGATCCCTACTATACCGGTTATTCCGGTAAAAAATGGGGTGATGACTACGACATCATCGACGGCCGTTGCAACCGCGACAAAATCGGCACAGTGCTGGGCGGAGCCGTCGGTGGCGTACTTGGCTCCACGGTCGGCAAAGACGATGGCAGAACCGTCTGCCATCATTGTCGGTACGGTACTGGGCGCCATTGTCGGCCACAAGATCGGTGAGGAACTGGACAAGACCGACCGCGCCTGCATCGGCCACGCATTAGAACTTGCCGCCGACAAGCGTGCAGTGGTCTGGGACAATCCCCACAACGGCCTGAGTTACAAACTGACCCCGGTACGTGGCATGGAGATCGACGGGCGGAAATGTCGTGAATACGATCTTGCCATCCGAGGTGATGGCATTGACGAAAAACATCGCGAAAAAGCCTGCCAAAGCGGCAAAGGCACCTGGCAGCCGATGTGACGGATGAAAGCCGCTCCCGTATAATTCGCGGCTTTCCATCCGCTTAATTTTTCATGCGCCTTGTCATCCAGGGGCAGCAGGTGCTGCCCGAACAACTTGCCGAATTAACACGTCTCGCGAGCAACCCTTTCCGGCCGCTTGGCGACCACGCCTATAGCGCACGGGTCGAGAGCAGCCATACCGATATCACAACATGGTGCGAGTCACAGCAACTCGACTGCGCTTTCGTCCCGGATCATTTGACGCTAGCCAACATCGGCCTGGTGGTGATGGATATGGATTCCACCCTGATTTCCATCGAGTGCATCGACGAAATTGCCGATATGGTTGGCCTCAAACCGCAGGTGGCAGAGATTACCGAGAGCGCGATGCGCGGTGAGATCGAGTTTGCCGAGAGCCTGCGCCGCCGCGTAGCGCTGCTGGAAGGCCTGAACGAAAGCGCACTGCAACGGGTGTACGACGAGCGCCTGCACCTCAACCCGGGTGCGGAGTTCATGCTGACCGAGTTCAAAAAGCGCGGTATCAGGACTCTGCTGGTTTCCGGCGGCTTCACCTTTTTTACCGACCGCCTGAAAACTCGCGTCGGACTGGACTATGCGCAATCCAACACACTGGAAATTGCCGATGGCAAGCTCACCGGCAAGGTGCTGGGTGACATTGTCGATGCGCAAGGCAAAGCCGATGCGCTCAACCGCGTACGTGAAGAACTCGATTTAAGCAAAGAACAGGTCATCGCCATCGGCGACGGTGCCAACGATCTCAAGATGATGGCGATTGCCGGTGCAGGCATCGCTTACCACGCAAAACCGGTGGTGCGGGCGCAGGCTACTTTCTCGCTCAATCACGTCGGACTGGAAGGCGTCATCGCCCTGTTGCAGTGATAGAATCCACCATATGAGCTATCAAGTCCTCGCACGCAAGTGGCGTCCCCGTGCTTTCGATCAGGTGATCGGCCAGGAGCACGTGGTGCGCGCGCTGTCCAACGCACTCGACCAGCAGCGACTGCACCACGCCTACCTGTTTACCGGTACGCGCGGCGTTGGCAAGACCACGCTGGCGCGCATCGTGGCCAAGGCACTCAATTGCGAAAACGGCATTACCTCGACGCCCTGCGGCCAGTGCATCGCCTGCACCGAAATCGACAAAGGCCGCTTCGTCGATATGCTGGAAGTGGACGCAGCCTCCAACACCCAGGTCGACGCCATGCGCGACCTGCTGGAAAACGCACAATACGCACCGACGGTGGGCCGTTTCAAGGTGTACATCATCGACGAAGTGCACATGCTGTCGCGCAATGCATTCAACGCGATGCTGAAAACACTGGAAGAACCGCCCGCGCACGTCAAATTCATTCTCGCCACCACCGACCCGCAAAAACTGCCGGTGACGGTACTGTCGCGCTGCCTGCAATTCAACCTCAAGCAGATGAGCCCGACCAATGTTGCCGGGCATCTCAAAAGCATTCTCGAACAGGAAAGCATCCCGGCAGAAGCCACGGCACTACATCTGCTGGCACGGGCCGCCGAGGGCAGCATGCGCGATGCGCTGTCGCTGCTCGACCAGGCCATAGCCTACGGCATCGGCAGCGTGCGCGAGCAGGAAGTACGCGCCATGCTGGGCGCCATCGACCAGAGCTATCTGTTCACGCTGCTGGAATCGCTGATCGCCCGCGACGGAGTAACCCTCATCAAACAGGTCGAGGCGATGGAAGAACGCAGCTTGTCGTTCGACACCGCGCTGCAAGACCTCGCCACCCTGCTGCACCAGATCGCGCTCGCGCAATCCGTGCCAGAAGCAATCGCCGCAGACCTGCCGGAGCGCCCGCAGATCCTTTCGCTGGCACAACGGATTTCGCCCGAGTTTGCCCAGCTCTATTACCAGATCGCCACGCTGGGCCGTCGCGATTTGTCGCTGGCACCGGACGAGTTTGCCGGGTTCAGCATGACGCTGCTGCGCATGCTGGCGTTTGCGCCATCCGACCAGGCAACAGTAGTAGTAATGGCCGCACCGCCCTCACCCCCGATTGCAGCAGCACCGCCCTCACCAGCCTACACCTCGGCAGCCTCTGTGCAGACTACACGGGCTGCCCCTGAGTCGGCCCCAACGCTAACCTCCAAGGCAGAGTTAACAGAAAAGCTCGACACCATCCGCAGCGTGCTGCAAACCGCCACCGGCTTTAACGGCGACTGGCGCTCGTTTGTTGATAGCCTGAAAGCCGGTATGACCCGATCGCTGGCGCAAAACTGCGAACTGATCTCCCATGACGCGCAAACTTTGGTGCTGAGCGTCAAGGACGCGCAAAAACACATGCTGACGTATCAGGATATGCTGAAAACGGCGCTCAAGGAGCGGTTTGGCAATCTCCAGATCCGCATCGAAATCGGCGCGGGTACCGGCAACACCCCGGCCGCGCAAATCTCGCAGGAAAAAGCACAGCGTCAGGCTGCCGCCGAGGAGGCTATCCGCAACGACCCATTCATTCGCGACCTGGCCGAGACCTTCGGCGCCAGCGTGAATCCATCCAGTATCAAACCCATACAGTAGGAGAAACAACATGATGAAAGGCGGACTGGGCAACCTGATGAAACAGGCCCAGAAGATGCAGGAAAACATGGCCCGTGCCCAGGAAGAACTGGCCAATCTGGAAGTCGAAGGCCAGGCAGGCAACGGCCTGGTTAAAATCACCATGACCTGCGGCCATAAAGTGCGCGGTGTCGCCATTTCGCCCGACCTGCTGGCCGAAGATCGCGACATGCTTGAAGACCTGGTGGCTGCTGCATTCAACGATGCCGCCAGCAAGGCCGAAGCTGCCAGCCAGGAAAGAATGGGCAAGGCCACTGCCGGGATGCCAATTCCTCCGGGCATGAAGCTGCCGTTTTAATTGCCCTTGAAACTGCATATGAACCACGGGGGACACGGGGAAAACCAGGGGTATTCTTTGTAGTGCTTTTCCCCGTGCTCCCCGTGCCCCCGTGGTTCAATAGCTTTTTAGCTTGCTAGTTGCCCAATGAAAACCCCCACTGCGCTAGACCAACTGATAGACGCCCTGCGTTGCTTGCCGGGCGTCGGCCCGAAATCGGCGCAGCGTATGGCTTACCACCTGTTGCAACGCGACCGCAAAGGCGCACAGCATTTGGCGCAAAGCCTGGACGGCGCACTGGAGCGCATCCATCATTGCCAGAAGTGCAACAACTTCAGCGAATCTGAAATCTGCGACCTGTGCGCCTCCGGCCGCCGTGATACACACCAGCTTTGCGTAGTGGAAATGCCCACCGACCTCTTGATGATGGAACAGACGCAGACATACACCGGCATGTATTTCGTGCTGATGGGGCGCCTGTCGCCGCTGGATGGCGTGGGACCCAAAGAGATACACCTCGATCGCCTGCTCAAACGTGCGCAGGACGGCGAGGTGCAGGAAGTGATTCTCGCCACCAACTATACCGTTGAAGGCGAGGCAACCGCGCATTATGTCGGCGAACTGCTCAAAGCACGCGGCCTCAAGGTCAGTCGCATCGCACGCGGCCTGCCCATGGGTGGCGAGATCGAACATGTCGATGTCGGCACCTTGGCGCAAGCCATGCTGGAGCGGCGGTCACTGCGTTAATCAACCTCGTAATTTGGCTTTATCCAGTGCCTGTTGCACCTCGACACGGCGACCCTGATCCGCATTGTACAAGCTAAAAAAATTAAATCTTGAGTAGAGTCAGCAGTGCTTGTGGGGTCGAAATCATGCCCTGCGAGTTCCAGTCTTCGGGTCGGTCTTGCTCGCTAAGATAGCCATAGGTCGCCACCAGCGTATACATCCCCGCCGCACGCCCGGCAATGATGTCGCGCTCGGCGTCGCCGACATACCAGCAATCAGCCGGATCGACGCCAGTCTGTCGGCTGGCGAGCAACAAGGTATCGGGATGAGGTTTCGGGCGTTCACAATCATCGCCGCTGACAATACTGGCAGCCCGTTCGGTCAAACCCAGCGCCTGCATCAGTGGCAACGTAAAACGGCGTGGCTTGTTCGTTACCACCCCCCATGGTAACCCCATGTTTTCGAGGGCTGCCAGTACCTCAGCTACACCGTCAAATAACATGGGCCGTTCGCAAAAAACCACGTCGTACAACGCCAGGTATTCATCCCGCATCACACCGAATGCGGCGTCCTCCGGCGTCAGTCCAAAACCGATGCCCAGCAAGCCGTGCGAGCCATGGGAAGCGTATGGACGGATTACTTCATCAGGCAAAAAAGGCAAACCGTGACGACTGCGTTGCAGATTGAGCGCCCGTCCCAAATCGGGTGCTGTGTCTGCCAGGGTGCCATCGAGGTCGAACAGTATGGCGGCAGGACTCACGATTTGACTGTATGCACCAAATAATTGACAGAAAGGTCGCGATCAAGACGATAGGTCTGGGTCAGCGGGTTGTAACTCATACCTCGCGTACCAGCAACATCCAGACCTGAATGACGACACCAGCCGGCGAGTTCCGAGGGCTTGATGAATTTTGCGTATTCATGTGTACCCTTGGGCAGCAGATTAAGCACATATTCGGCACCGATCACGGCAAACAGGTAGGATTTCGGATTGCGGTTCAGCGTCGAAAAAAACACATGCCCGCCCGGTTTGACCAACCGGGCACAGGCAGCGATCACAGCTGCCGGTTCAGGAACATGCTCCAGCATTTCCATACAGGTCACCACGTCGAAAGCGGCTGGTTTTTCCTGCGCCAATTCCTCGACTGCAACCAGACGATAATCCACCGCCACACCGCTTTCCAGTTGGTGCAGTTTGGCCACCTTGAGAGCTTTCTCGCCCAAGTCTATGCCAGTCACGCTGGCGCCACGCCGTGCCATCGATTCAGACAGTATGCCGCCGCCGCAGCCAACATCCAGCACGGTTTTACCCTTCAATCCGACGATATCGTCTATATAGTTGAGACGTAGCGGATTGATTTCGTGCAATGGCTTGAATTCACTATTCTCATCCCACCAACGATGCGCCAGGGATGCAAATTTCTCCAACTCCTGCGGATCGACATTTAACGCGCTGTTTGCAGCCGCTTCTGCCATGTTTTGGTCCTTTCCAGTAAATCTCTCTTATCGATACGGGTCAATTCACCGTCTTCCAGTAACACATCACCTGCCACCCAGACATAGCTGACCTGCTCGCGGCCTGCCGCATAAACCAGGTGTGACACGACGTCATAACATGGCTGGGTTTCCAGGACGGATAAATCGAGCGCAATCATATCTGCCATTTTCCCGGCTTCGAGTGAGCCAATCTTGTTCTCCATGCCAAGCGCCCGCGCGCCATTGATGGTTGCCATTTCCAGCGCCTGAACTGCGGGCATTGCTTCGGCATCACCGGTCACCCCTTTGGCCAGCAGGGCCGCCAAGCGCATGTCGCCGAACAGGTCCAGCCGATTGTTGCTGGCAACGCCATCCGTTCCCAAGCCGACGTTCAAATTCTGCACCAGCATTTTACCGACCGGGGCAATCCCGCTCGCCAATTTCAGATTGGATGCCGGGCAATGCGCAATGTGACACCCGCAGGCTGCCAACTGTTCAATTTCAGCATCGTCAAGATGCACACCGTGTGCTGCAATCAGGTTGGGGCCCAACAACCCCAATCCAGCCAGCCGCTGTAGGGGACGGACCCCAAAATCCGTTTCGCTCTGTGCTATTTCATCGCGCGTTTCATGTAAATGAATGTGGATATTAAGATTAAGCTGCTCGGCATAAGTGAGCACTTTCCCGAACGTGCGATCGCTGACCGTATACGGCGCATGCGGTGCCAGACAGGTGCTAATACGCGCATCGTCCCGCAAGCCATCCCGTACCAGCAATCCCTTGTTGAGATAATCATCTGCATCTGCTGCATATGGTGTCGGAAAATCCAGCACAACCAAACCCAGTGTTGCGCGCAAACCTGCTTGCTGAACTGCTACAGCAGCGGCACCGGGATAAAAATACATATCGGAAAAACAGGTGATGCCCGCTCGCGCCATCTCTGCACACGCGAGCAAAGTGCCATCCCGTACAAAACTCTCCGACAGATTGGCAGTTTCTGCAGGCCAGATACGTTCATTGAGCCAGCGCATCAGCGGCAAGTCGTCAGCCAATCCGCGCATCAGATTCATCGCCGCATGGGTGTGCAAATTAACCAGCCCCGGCATCAGCACATGATCAGGCAGCACAACCGTACGTTCCGGCACGTATCGTTGCAGGGTAACATCCTGCGGCAGGATATCCAGAATACGGCCATCCCGCACCGCCAGTGCGTGCTTTTCAAGAACACAGCCGCGCGGTATCACGGGCACAATCCAGCGCGGCAGGATGATGAGGTCTATCTTTTCAGGTGTCGTCATAATTGGCTCACAGACACAAAAAAGCCCCGACCAGCGGGGCTTTTTTGATCAACAACCTTCGGGATTACGGAGCAACCTGACGCTGCGCTTCGATTTCCACCACAACACGACGGTTAGGTTGCAGGCATTCGATCAACTTCTTGCCGCGAACCCCCTTGCAATCGGCCACAGGTTGGGTTTCACCCTTGCCAACGGCGTGCAGGCGGCTTTCTGCAATACCTTGGCTGGCGATGTACTTCTTGACCTGGTTGGCGCGACGTTCAGACAACTTCTGGTTGTACTTGTCATCACCGATACGGTCAGTGTGGCCAGTAATCAGTACCAGTTCAACTTCAGGATGTGCCTTCATCTTCTCGACCACTTCGACATCAAGAATCTTCTTGCCCTCATCCTTCAGGGCATCCCTATCAAAACCAAACAATACCTCTGCACTCAGCGTCATCTTGGCAAATGCAGGGGCATCAGGACCGACAGGTTCCGGCTGTGCCTGCATTGCAGGATCCATTAGCTCCGGCAAAGCTTCATCTTCATAAGGTGAGATTTCGTCGAGATTCGATTGAGCAACAACCGGCTCTGCAGCAGCAACCGTTTGCTTCGGTGCGCCAAAATTAAAAATCACACCAATATTGAACAGCGTATTGCCGATCGTCTCGTCGCGCCCCTGATTGAACAGCGTGCGCGTCTTGTCTTCTGCGCGACTCCAGACATGGCGCACGTCAGCCTGCATACCGATCGTATCGGTAAAGAAGTACTGGAAACCGGCACCAACATTGGCCATCCAAGAGGTATTGGAGTCACCAACATTCCTGACTGCACCGACGGTATAGTCAATATCATTACGTGCTGCGCCGAAACCCGCCAGCAGGAAAGGGCGGAATTTGTCACGGCTGAACATGTACAGGGCATCCACCCCGAACAAGGTTTGCTTATAGTCCCCATTGGCAGTCAAGCCATTGATTCGATTGTCCGCATCCGAGTTGGAATGCGTCAAACCCAATTGCACATCCCAGTGCTGGCTGATTTCCTTACCGATACGCAGGCCGTATGCCACATCGTTATCTGCTTCCAGGTCACTATCCGAGTGCACATAACCCAAAGTTGGCATCAGGTACATGGAGCCTTGATAGGCTTCTTCAGCCATCACGGCGTTTGAAACCGTCCCGACAACACCGGTAAGCGCCAATGCAATAAGTTTGATTTTCATGGGGTTAATTCCTTCTTTTGACAATTACTTTGAACTATACGGAACCTTATCGGGCAATGCAACTAAACAAAAACCGACGATCGCCCACTGTTGCATTCACGCAACACCCCGGCGATATGTTTGGCCTGGCGCCATTGTATTCCCTCTTGCCTCTGATGGCCCACACAAAGTGCACCACGAAAACCGAGGTAATCCGGTCCCATTTCGACCAGATCGACGATATCCGTTTCCCGCAAAGAACCAGCGAGACCCGTGAGCAGGTTTCTGGCATTTGCCATTCCAACAAACTGCCGCAACGAGGGCATTGGCAACCAGTGAGTCAGGCCGCCTTCGGACTTTCCGGCAGTGTCCAGCATGGCGCCATAAAACCCGGCGCCGGCCAGGGTATCCAGCAGTAAAAAATCGGGCTGCTGATCAGCCAGCATCACGGCTACCATCTTACACTGTTCGGTCAATCGCCCAAGTGCCCTTGCACATTCGATATGCGATTCTTGCCCAAAAAAACCCACCTTGACGACATCGACACCCGTTAAGGCCATCGCAGAAACCGCATCGACCAGTATTTCCGGCACCATGGGGAGATCGCCCACCGTCGCGCTGACGGGTTTGCGACCATCGACAAACCTGACAACAGCCTCAACTACTTGATGAGGCAAAGCCCCCAACGCCCCCAGCGCCGGGTTTTTCAGGTCGATAATGTCTGCTTCGCCAAGAAGCATCGAAGCCTCTTCCACACTCGTGACGCTTGCCAGAAAGCCCGTCATGCCTGATTCCCTCCGACCTGCTCCGCACGAAAATTCTCGATTTTCTCCATCAGCCATCCCCATGCCTGCCATTCACGCTCGCCTGCCGTTTTTTCCATCGCAATCGCCAGATACTGCACCTCGGCATCTATCCGATCCAGTGGCAACATGTGCAAGCGGCTCACCAGCACGGATGCTTCAACTACCGCTGCCTGCGCGCGATTAAAGCCCCTGAACGGCAGATGATTGTTTTCATGCACAACTTCAAAAAAAAGCTGTGGCCGCATTGCATCCTCGACCACTTCGAGCAAACGTAACTCCCGATGCGCCAGAGAGCCTTCAAGTATGCGTCCATTGATCGTTTCAGCCTGCCGCGTAGCCCAATCGCGATGCCCTGTCAGACTACCGGCAAATACCCGTACGTCATCCGTCAGATTCAACACCGCAGATTTTTCCCGCAACAGATTATTCAGGCTGACCGAAGGACGAAACGGCGCAATCAACACCCGCCCGTCGCGCTCACGCACCCCGAATGGAGCAACATGGGTGCTACCGTCATCATTGAGTGTTGTGACTATCGTTTCGTAGATCAACTCACTCATCAAGCCTTGCCTCGCTTGCGTTTTAGCGCCGACTCGCGATGCGCAACGCGCCCTCGCGGATCGACTTCTGCCGTATTACTACCCCATTGCAGTTCCTCATCCTGGCGATAGCGCTTGCCCAACTGCCAGGCAATCTGTGCGCGTGCCAACTCCACACCAAGATAAAAAGCATGTGAAGCGTCATTATCAACCCCCAATCGAGGATACAGCCGGAATGGGTCAACATCGCAATGCTCACCATCCCGGTTATAGATGTGCACGCCATCGGGGGCAATCTGTATGCGAAAATTAGGATCCTTGACCTGAACCGCCAATTCGGCGATTTCGGATGGGGAATAGGAAAACGGGCGCCGATCATGCAAACCAAGCAGATCGGCAGAATAATCACGCGGCAAACGCCTGTCTTCGTGTGCGGCATTCATCACGCGCCTGGCGACATCGGCCTCACGCACTGCGTTTCTGGCGTGCGGGCTGACGGATGTCGTCAATACGGCATCGACCCCCAGTTCGGCGATGATGCCGAACAGAATGGCATTGATTCCGGTGGTATCCGCATCTGTCAGTTCAGTCAGGTTGCCGACCCCCATCATGATTTCGATGTCAGGATATTTCTTGCGCAATCGATGGTAACGCACAACCGATTCGGCAAAGCCGAACGGGATCGGATCAAGAATAGGGTCGGCAAGAAATGGTCGGCCCTTTTTCCGCATCGCATCAATCGAGCGATACAACGAGGGCAAACTGCCAGGCCTGGCGGGAATAATGACGGGGACCGAAGCAACCTCATCGGCAATCCAGAGGGAATTTTCGGTTAGGCTCAACAGATAGTCGGCCCCCGCCCGACCCGCACGCAGCAAATTTTCACTATCGAGCGAATCGACGCTGACCTGCGAGCCCGAGGCATGCAAGGCCTGTATGCTGTCTTCGAGATGTGGGAAAGGCGTATTCGGCAGGCATCCAAGGTCGATGACGTCAGCGCCCTGCGCGCGGAAGAACTCGGCGCGCGCGACAATTGCATCGACGGACAAATCGGTCGCCTCGACAATTTCAGCAAAAATACGCGTGGTATAGCGGGACAGATCCGGGGCTTTACCACCGCGGCCAAAATGCTGCGGAATATCCATTAGGTCGTCCGGTCCGCGCTCGACAGGAACGCCATATTTCTGTTCCAGCGGGGCCAGATCGCCTTTGCACAATCCAGGCACCAGGATACGGCTGGCACCTTGCGCGTCGGGCAGACGGCGAGCAATGAATTCCGGCGTCATAAGCGCGGCAACGCTGATTCCCAATTGCGCTACCTGATAGTCGAAATCGGTTGGCTGCATCTCGGCCAGCACTTTGTGCAGGCTTTTTTCCGCAAGCTTTCCAGTCAGGAAGAGTAATTTTTCAGGCATTGATGTCTGGCCTGAATTGCCGACTCAAGCTGATGCATGTCGGCAGCGACCGTCGTTTCCTCGAATGTCTTGAGTTTTTCCATGTTTTCGAGGTCGACGCGGCGGGGAAATACCTTGACAACGTGGTTGCGTGGCGCGTCCGACTCCAACTCCGGCTCGGTATCACAGGCAAAGACGATGGTTGGAATACGGCATTTGCCGGCCTGTGCAAAAATATTGGTTACTAGGTTATCCGAGATACCGCATACCATTTTTGCGACCGTGTTGGAGCTTGCAGGTGCAATCACGACCGTGTGATAGACGCTCTGATAAAAAAACTCGACAGGGACCGCACTTGCCGTTTTGTCGTGAAACACGCGCCCTACGTTGTGCGAATAGCCGTACTGTTGAAGAATTTCAGCCGCCGCCTTGCTCAGAAACAAGTCGACATCTTCCAACTTGTGAATGATGTCGATGCATTCGCGCAGATAATGACCAGAACCCGTCAGCGCCCAAGCTAGCCGCTGTTTATCCTGTCCCAAGGTTACACTCCGAACGGATGGCGCAGCACGATGGTTTCGTCGCGCTCGGGCCCAGTAGAAACGATATCCACGGGAACTTCACAGAGCGCCTCGAGACGCTTGAGATAGTTGCGCGCATTGAGCGGCAGATCTTCCCAGCGCTTTACACCAAAGGTATTTTCGCTCCAGCCCGGCATGAACTCATAAATCGGTTCGCACCGGGTGACGTCTTCCGCACCTACCGGCAACAAATCCACGACTTTGCCATCCAGCTTGTAACCGGTACAGATACCCAGTTCGGAAATCCCGTCGAGCACATCCAGCTTGGTGATACACAAACCGGTCACACCGTTGATGCGTGCCGAGCGACGCAGTGCTGCCGCATCGAACCAGCCACAACGGCGCTTGCGCTTGGTGACGGTACCGATTTCGCGCCCCTTGTCCGACATCTGGTGACCAGGGGTCGCATCAGTTTCGATATCCAGCTCGCTGGGAAACGGCCCACCGCCGACACGGGTGCAATACGCCTTGGTGATGCCAAGCACATAATGCAGCATGTTGGGGCCGACACCAGCCCCGGCGGAAGCCTGACCGGCCACACAGTTGGATGAAGTCACGAACGGATAGGTCCCGTGATCGATATCGAGCAGCGTACCCTGGGCACCCTCGAACAAAAGGTTGTCGCCCGCCTTGTTGGCGGCATAAAGCGCGGCCGTAACATCAGCCACTAGCGGTCGCACATGTTCTGCGTGTTTCATTGCCGTATCGAACTCGGCCTGATAATCGACACCTTCGGTGTTGAGGTGCTTGGTCAGGACGAAATTGTGATAGTCCAGCACTTCGCGCAGCTTTTCGCCAAAACGCTCCGGATGGAACAAATCATAGACGCGCAACGCACGGCGCGCCACCTTGTCTTCATAGGTCGGGCCAATACCCTTACCTGTCGTCCCGATCTTGTTTCCGGGATTGCGTGCAGCTTCGCGTGCCTTGTCCAACTTGACATGGTAGCTCAGGATCAAGGGGCAACCCGGGCTGATCATGAGGCGATTGCGCACCTCAAGACCAACCGCCTCCAGGCCGGTGATTTCTTCCAGCAAGTGGCCTGCATCCAGCACCACACCGTTACCGATGTAGCAACGCACACCTTCGCGCACGATGCCCGATGGCACCAGGTTAAGCTTGTACTCGCGCTGCTGCGCACCCTGGCCGATCACCAGCGTATGCCCGGCGTTATGGCCGCCCTGAAAACGCACCACACCTTGTGCATGATCGGTCAGCCAGTCAACGATTTTACCTTTCCCTTCATCACCCCACTGAGTACCGATGACGACCACATTCTTGCCCATATTCAACTCTCTTTTATACAGCCGGGACCACTTCCCAGCCTTGCTCGTTCTTGATCAACATACGGTCGCAACCAAGCTCCGCACGATGCATTTCATGTCCTGGCAGATCCACCACCACGACTTCGCCTGCGGTGCGCAGTTCATCGATTCTGCCTGCCAGGCCGGCATCTTCAGCGTATGGTGCAAGAATACCTCCCCGCCCTTGCGTTTTGGGTAGCAATCCGATAAGCGCTCGTACATCCATGCTAAATCCAGTTGCAGGCCGAGCCCGCCCAAACGCCTGTCCCACCTGGTCGTAACGTCCGCCTTGTGCCAAGGCGCCGGCAATACCATCCGCGTAGGCCGCAAACACCATACCACTGTGATAATGATAGCCACGCAACTCGGCCAGATCGTAGCTGACTACCGCATCCAGTTTTGACAAACCTTGTGCCGCACGCTTCAAATCCTGCAAGGCAAGCTTGATCTCAGCATGCTGCGGCAAACACTGCTCCGCTTCATGCAGCACTTCGACTCCACCATACAGTGTGGGCAGGGCTCGCAATGCATCTCGTGTCGCCGCATCAAGCCTCACGGTCAATTCAGTCAAGCTGCTTGCATCCTTGGCTTGCAATGCGGCAAACATTTCTGATTCCAGTTCGGCTGCAATGCCCGCGCGCTGAACCAGTGAGCGAAAAATCGCAACATGGCTGAAGTCCAGATGTGGCCTGTTGACACCCGCTAACCGCAAGGCATCGACCAGTAGGCGCTGGATCTCAAGATCGCTTTCCATGCCCGCATGGCCAAACAACTCTGCCCCCAATTGTATCGGCTGGCGGGTTTGTACCGTACCGCCAGGTTTGGTGCGCAACACGCTACCCGCATAACAGAGGCGGGTTACGCCTTGCTGATTAAGCAAATGGGCATCGATACGCGCTGCTTGCGGCGTAATATCAGAGCGAATACCCATCAAGCGCCCGGATAACTGATCCACCACCTTGAAAGTTAGCAGATCGAGGTCATGCCCGACGCCTGTCGTCAAGGATTCGAGATATTCCAGTAGCGGTGGTATAACGTACTGGTAGCCATGCGTGTCAAAAAGATCCAGCAAACGGCGACGCAGAAGTTCAGTCCGACGCGCGTCGACAGGAAGAACATCTTCAACATATTCGGGAAGCAACCAACGACGCATATCAGGGCACCATCATGATAAGTAGGAGACCGCCCAGTATGGATGCCAAGCCGACAAACCTCAACTGACCATCCTTCATTTCCAGCATACGACGAAATGTCTGGCGCCAGGCTGACGGAGCCAGCAAAGGCAATATGCCCTCCACCACCAGCATCAGGCCGAAAGCCATCAACAAGCTATTATTCACACCGTACCCGTCTTATTTCCGTGCGCCGGAATCCTTCAAATACTTGAAGAATTCGGAACTGGGGTCCAGCACCAACACATCGGCCTTGTTCTTGAGACTGTTACGATAAGCTTCCAGGCTGCGATAGAACGCGTAGAACTCAGGGTTTTTGCTGTAGGCTGCCGCATAAATCTCCGCCGCCTTGGCATCACCCTCGCCCTTGATACGCTGCGCATCGCGGGTCGCCTCGGAAATAATTACCTCACGCTGCTTATCCGCATCTGCGCGAATCTTCTCGGCCGCACCAGCCCCCTGCGAGCGCAGATCGTTGGCTACACGCTTACGCTCGGCTTCCATCCGCTGATAGACCGATTCACTCACTTCCTGCGGCAAATCAACACGTTTCAGGCGAACATCAAGCACCTGAATACCCATCTGCCGAGCTTCCCGGTCGGCTTTATCTCGCAGGATATCCATGATCTTGGCGCGTTCCCCGGAAATAACATCATGGATAGTACGCTTACCGAACTCGGCACGCAGACCATCATTGACAACCTGCGAAAGCCGCGCTTCGGCCTGTTTTTCATCTCCGCGAACGGAAACATAGTACTTGGATGGGTCGACGATCTTCCACTTGACGAACGAATCGACCAGCACGTTTTTCTTTTCGCTGGTAATAAAGCGGTCCGGCTCCCCCCAATCGAGAGTTACGATGCGTTTTTCAAAATAACGGACATTGTCCACCAACGGTATTTTGAAATACAGGCCGGGTTGTTTCTTGACCGAGACAATTTCACCGAGTCTAAAAACTATCGCGTATTCACGCTGGTCCACACTGAATGCGGAAAGACTGGCTACCACCAGAAAGGTGATCAGGCTCAAAACAAAAGTTCCTGGATTTTTCATGGGCGGGCCTCCCGATCACGACTGCGGAAAAGATCCCGTGAGCGCAAATCAGCTTCCATATTGGTTGCGGGTGTTGCTGTCGGCAGTTGGGCCGCTTGCGGCGGTGTGCTGGTGGCAGGTGCATTGATGATCTTATCCAGTGGCAAGTACAACATATTGCCACTACCGGATTTCTGGTCGACCACCACCTTGCTGGTGTTGGACAACACCTGCTCCTGCGTTTCGAGATACAACCGCTGACGCGTCACCTGAGGCGCTTTTTCATACTGCGCCAGAATCTGGGAAAAGCGACTAGCATTACCCTGCGCTTCATTAATGACGCGCTGCTTGTATCCACTTGCCTCTTCCAGCAAGCGAGCCGCATTGCCGCGCGCCTTGGGAATCACATCATTGGCGTACGCCTGGCCTTCGTTCTTTTGCCGCTCAAGATCCTGGCCGGCTTTGACCGCATCATCAAATGCCGCCTGCACTTGCTCCGGCGGTTGCGCATTCTGCATGGTTACGCTAACGATATTAATACCTGATTTATAGCGATCAAGAATTTCCTGCATGAGCTTCTTGACGCTCACCGCCACCTCGGCACGCCCCTCATACAACACAAAGTCCATGCGGCTCTTGCCAACCACTTCACGTATCGCAGTCTCAGCCGCACCTCGTACGGCCTCTTCGGCATCACGGTTATTGAATAGAAAATCTTCGGGGCTCTTGAGATTAAATTGCACGGCAAACTGCAAATCAATGATATTTTCATCATCCGTCAGCATTAACGACTCTTTGAGTTCGCGAGCTCGCCCGGGGCCGCCCTCGCCTTGCCCTCGATAACCGATTTCAATCGTACGCACCTGCTCCAGGTTGACAACTTCGACAGACTCTATCGGGAACGGCAAGCGCCAACGGGGGCCTGGCATCGTCGTCTCGACATACTTGCCAAAGCGCTGCACAACCCCCCGCTTCCCCTGATCGACAATGTAAAAACCACTTGCCAGCCAGATGACGGCAATCAGTACGAAAACCATGCCGCCGCCAATTGCCATTTGTGGTCCGGATGGCGGCTGGGGAGCCTGCGATGGGCTCTTGTTGCCTTGCCCGAACAGAGCATTGAGGCGCTTGGTCAAATCGCGCATGATTTCATCGAGATCGGGCGGACCGTCATTTTTCCTGCCACCCCATCCCGGTTCATTTGATGCCATATATTCTCCGAATTACTCCGAAAATTCGATCACAGCCAACTCGGGCTGCGTTGATTGTGTCTGGGTCTGGTGAAGCTCGGCCAAGGCTTGACGGATCAACTCCATCCCGCCACCTTCTCTGGCCGACACCCAAACCTTGCGAATTTTACCATACTCGTCCCGCTCCATGCCCGGCGCCATTCCTGCAGCATCGATCTTGTTCATGACCAGTAGCTGCGGAACTTCGCTGGCACCGATTTCGGCCAGTACCTTGTTGACCTCAAGCATCTGCTCTTCGCGAGCAGGGCTGGCGACATCCACCACATGCAATAACAAATCCGCTTCGGTTGCTTCTTCCAGCGTTGCTCCAAACGCCTCCACAAGCGTGTGCGGCAGATGCCGAATAAAACCGACAGTATCCGAGATCACCACCTGGCCACATTCCGGGATATAAAGCTTGCGCGAGGTCGTATCCAGCGTGGCGAACAACTGGTTGGCCGCATAGGCGCCAGATTGCGTGAGGCGATTGAACAGTGTGGACTTTCCCGCATTGGTATAGCCCACCAGCGACACCGACATCACGCCCGAACGTCTGCGCGCGCGGCGCTGCATGCTGCGTTGCTTGCCGAGCTTGGCCAAGCGCTCCTTGAGCAGCTTGACCCGTTGACGAATCATGCGCTTATCCAGTTCCAACTGGGTTTCGCCAGGGCCACCGCGAACGCCGATCCCGCCCTTTTGCCGTTCCAAGTGAGTCCAGCCACGCACCAGCCGGGTCGAAAGGTGCTCCATCTGCGCCAACTCGACCTGAAGCTTGCCTTCGAAGCTCTTGGCGCGTTGCGCGAATATCTCCAGAATCAGACCAGTACGGTCTGCCACACGGCATTCCAGGTTTTTTTCCAGATTGCGCTGCTGCGCCGGAGACAGCTCGTGATTAAACACGGCAACGCGCGCTTCGGTAGTCCGCAGCATGGCGGCGACCTCATCCGCCTTGCCGCTACCGACAAACAGCGCGGCATCCGGCTTGGCGCGCTTGCCTTCGATAACGCCACGCACCTCAAGGCCAGCACTGGAAGCCAGATGCTTCAACTCTTCCAGGCTATCCTCATATCCCGGATCGCCAAAATCAAGACTGACCAAAACAGCGGCGTCGCCGCCGTCAGGACGATCGAACATCAGTCTTCAATAGACTCCTGACCATGGGGGATGCTAACGGCCCGGGCCGGTACGATAGTGGAAATGGCGTGTTTGTAGACCATCTGTGTCACGGTGTTCTTGAGCAACACGACATACTGATCGAACGAATCGACCTGACCTTGCAGCTTGATGCCGTTGACCAGATAAATAGACACTGGTACGTGCTCCTTGCGTAGCGCATTAAGAAAAGGATCTTGCAGCGACTGACCTTTGACAGACATGAGACTCTCCCTCTTTTGTGGGGTGATTCGATTGAAGTGGGAACTTTACGCGAAATCCCGGCGGTTTGCTACTTTTCCACCCTCGCTTCGTGCTAACGTTATGGGGACGATCCCGATTAATTCAAGTCCATGAAACTCACTTTTAATGGTGCCGCAGGCGAAGTTACCGGCTCTTGCTACCTGATCGAAACCGATTCTGCACGCTTTCTGGTGGATTGCGGCATGTTTCAGGGGGGGCGCGAAGCCGATCTCAAGAATCGCCAGTTCCCCGCATTCGACATGCGCGATCTGGATTTCGTTCTGCTCACCCACGCCCACATCGACCATTCCGGTATGCTGCCGCGCCTGGCCGCACTGGGCTATGACGGCCCGATCCATTGCACCATCGCCACGGCCGAGCTGCTGGAAGTCATGCTACGTGACAGCGCCCATATCCAGGAGAAAGAAGCCGAATGGGAAGCTCGTCACCAGCAGGAAAGCCGTCGCAAGAGTAATCGGCCGACAGAGCCGCTCTATACCATTGCCGATGTCGAAGCCGCGCTCAAGCTGTTGCGCCCGGTCGTGTATGACGAGGAAATGCATCCTCACGCCGACATCAGTTGCTGCTTCCGCGATGCAGGGCATATCCTTGGTTCTGCCATGATAGAGACCTGGGTGACGGAGGTCGGCCTGTGCCAGAAAGTAGTGTTTTCCGGCGACATCGGGCAACCCGACCGGCCGATCCTGCGCAGCCCGACTCCTATAGAGCATGCCGACGTACTGCTAGTCGAGTCCACCTATGGCAATCGGCTGCACAAGGCGCTACCGGACACCATGGACGAATTCGTGCAAGCCATCCAGTACACGTTGGAGCACAAGCACGGCAATGTCATTATTCCCGCCTTCACCGTCGGTCGAACCCAGGAAATCATCTACCTGTTGATCGAACTCACACGCCAGCGCCGTTTGCACGGCCTCAAGGTTTATGTGGATTCTCCCCTTGCGCTGTCGGCGACCGAAATCACTATGCACCACATCGAGTTGTTCAACCAGGCCGCCCAGGAGTTGATGGCGTGGGGGCAGGAGCGGCGCCGCGAGATGCCGGATATCCGCTTCATCCAGGATGTGGAAGAATCCATGGCGCTCAACGAAATCCGTTCTGGCGCCATCATCATTTCAGCCAGCGGCATGTGCGATGCAGGACGCATCAAACACCATCTGCGCTGGAATCTCAACCGGCCTGAATGCAGTATCCTGATTACCGGTTTCCAGGCCATGGGAACGCTGGGGCGACGCCTGGTGGACGGCGCCAGGCTGGTGCGTATTCTCGGGCAGGAAATTCCGGTTCGCGCTGACATCTACACCATAGGCGGACTTTCAGCCCATGCCGACCGCGATGCGCTGCTGGGATGGCTGGGGCATTTCAAAAAGCCGCCGCGCCAAACCTTTGTCGTGCATGGCGAATCCGGCATCGCCGAGGAATTCGCGAATCAGATACGCAATCAGTTGGAGTGGAATGTACGCGTGCCCGAACTGCAGGAAGAAGTCACGTTGTAAACCCATGCCGCCCGCGTTATCGGGCTGTAGCAGTCTTGCGATCAGCCGCCTGCTGGATTTTTTGCCTGATGACGGGAAGTGCAGCCTGGGCGGCTTTTTCGCCTTCCAGAATCGCTTCGTGCTTTTTGGTAAAGTCGCCAGCGCCAAAACCACCGGTTTCCGGGCGAATCACCACGTCGGCATCGACCAGTTCACGACTACCGATGGACTGGCCCATGATGGCGAATGTTTGCAGCAGGATATCGGTCAGCCCGTCGATTCTGGCATACCTGGGTTTGGCCGAGATATCCACGGCGATGATCACATCGGCGCCGATATCGCGTGCCGCCCTCACCGGAATGGGGCTGGTCAGCCCACCATCGACAAAATCCCTGCCATTGATGCTGACCGGCTGAAACACGGTCGGCACGCTGCTCGACGCGCGAACCGCCTGCCCGGCATTTCCACGGCGGAATACCACCTGTTCACCGCTATGAAGATCGGTTGCCACAGCAGCAAACGGCTTGGGCAATTGTTCGATGCGACGGTTTTGCACCGCCTTGTTGATGTAATTTTGCAGCGCTTCGCCCTTGATAAAGCCGCGATTCGGGATGACCCAGTCACCTACGGTATCTTCATCCAGCTTAAAGGCGATTTTCTGCAAATCGAAACCGGAGTACCCGGCTGCATAGAGCACGCCCACCACACTTCCGGCGCTGGTGCCGACAACGATATCCGGTGTAACTCCCTGCGCTTCGAGTACTTTGATGACGCCCACATGGGCAAACCCGCGCACCGCCCCGCCGCCCAATACCAGCGCAACTTTGGGACGCACGACAACTTTAGGCGACACAACCTCCTGTTTGGGGGCCGCAGGCGGTTGAGCGACAACGGGGGTAGTAGGTGTAGCTGCGCAAGCCGAAAGCAGGATGGCACAGGCGAACTGCAGCAGTTTTGACAGACTCAACTCAAATATCCCCTTTACGCGCCTTATCCATCATCCAGATCAGCGTGTCTTCGATTTCCTGCGCAGCCGCTGCGGCTTTCTGGCTGTGGCCCTTGATGTACTGGAGCGCGTGCGTGGGGCGATCCAGTGAGAGGTAAAGCTGGCCCTGCTTTTCGTAGATGGCGATACGGCAAGGGGCAAATACGGCAAACTCCGGGCTTTCCAGCAAAATCTCCGCGCCTATGCCCAGGCTGCAATAGCTGCGTACTTCCAGCACGCCCTGTAACGGCAGGCCGCGCTCCTTGAGATGCTGCCCAAGAGGAAACGCCGCCGGGCTGACGAAATTTTTTCCTTCGGCAGCCACTTTAAGACTGGTGACAACATCGTCATAAGTCACGCCCGGCTCGACCTTGACAGTGTAAATGGGTGTCGCCGGGTCTACCGGAGGCATGGGATCGGCCAGTGCAAAAGATGGCAGCGAGCAGAGCAGGATGAACAGGAATCTCATGGAATAGTTTTTGTCGGTTGCGATTACCAATCGTTGACTTATTTTATCGTCAACAAGTTCAGCCAAGTGATAAGGTTCGTTTCGGCGATTTGCCTAAAGCGCCGCATTGACGGCTTTTCTATCGAGGTTAGGCGCGATCAGGCGAATGAACTCGTAGACGTATCCGCGCAGATAAGCGTCGCGGCGCACACCAAGATAGGTCGTGCTATCAGGAAAAAGATGCGATGCGTCCAGCATCGCCAGGTTGCGGTCTCGCTCTGCGTTATAGGCCATGCTGGCAAGCAGGCCGACCCCCAGGCCGAGTTCGACATAAGTCTTGATCACGTCCGAGTCGATGGCGGTGAGCACGATATTGGGCACCAACCCCCGCGCCTCGAACACCCGCTTGACCGAAGTACTGCCGGTAAACCCCAGGTCATAGGTCACAATCGGATATTCGGTAATCTTTTCCAGCGTCAGCGGCTGATCCTGCATCAAGGGATGCGCCAACGGCACGACCAGGCAGCGATTCCATGTGTAGCAAGGCAAAGCGGCCAGTTCGGCGCGGTCAGCGATCGATTCTGTTGCGATACCGACGTCGGCCTCGCCATTTGCCACCAACTCGGCAACCTGTATCGGGCTGCCCTGATGGATATTGAGCCGGACGCCGGGATAGCGCTCGATAAACGATTTGACCGCAGGCGGCAGTCGATAGCGCGCCTGCGTGTGGGTCGTGGCAATCGTCAGCGCACCTTCGCTTTCGCGGGTAAAATCCTCGCCGACACGCTTGATATTCTCGACTTCCCGCAGCATGCGTTCCGCCATTGCCAGAATGGCATGTCCCGGCTCGGTCACGCTGGTCAGGCGCTTGCCGCTACGGTGAAAAATCTGCAGCCCCAACTCTTCTTCCAATAGCTGAATCTGCTTACTGACGCCAGGCTGGGAGGTATGCAGCATGTCGGCAGCCGCAGAAACATTCAGCCCCTGGCGAGCGACTTCACGGATATAGCGCAATTGATGGAGTTTCATGGGCGTTTGTTTATAACTCGATAGAATAAAATAGATCAACATATTATTTCTTGCAACTATCAAGCTTTGATATAGTGGCGCCCTCAATTCCAGGTCGACATCGTTAATGGACATCGGTTATATCTTTTCCGGCTTTCTGGTCGGGCTATTGGTTGGCGTTACGGGCGTCGGCGGCGGCTCGTTGATGACGCCGCTGCTGGTGTTCCTGTTTGGCTTCAAACCAATGGTAGCCGTCGGCACTGATCTGCTGTTTGCCGCCATCACTAAAAGCGGCGGCGTGCTGGTGCATCACGGCACGCACCAGTCGGTCGAATGGCGCATCGTCAAGCTGCTCTCGCTGGGCAGCCTTCCTGCCGCCATCGGCACGCTTTATGTGCTGAATCATTTTGCCAGTGTCGGCAGGGACGTCACTCACGCCATTACTTTCTCGCTTGGCATCGCGCTGATACTCACGGCCTTTGCGCTGTTCTTCCGTACCCGTTTGCAAAAAATCGGCAAAACGACAGAAAGCCATGTGCCGGGACGCTTTCACCATCTGCAAGCACCTGCCACTGTCTTTGTCGGCCTGATACTTGGCATCCTGGTCACCCTGTCTTCGGTGGGTGCGGGAGCACTGGGCACCGTCGCTCTGATCTTCCTGTACCCGCGGCTATCCACTGTCAAGATCGTCGGGACCGATCTCGCCCACGCCATCCCGCTTACGGCCATCGGCGGGTTCGGCCATTGGCAGATGGGCAATGTCGATTTCACCTTGCTCGGCAGCCTGCTCGTAGGTTCGCTGCCCGGCATCTGGGTCGGCAGCCATTTAAGCGCTAAAATCCCGGAAAAAATACTACGGACTACCCTCGCATCGGTATTGATGCTGATCGGCTTCAAATTTGTTTTATAACAGAGCTTCAATTTATGTATATCTACGACAACAGTGACCAACGCATCCTCGACGAACGCGTCGCCCAGTTCAGGGGCCAGACCCAGCGCTTTCTGGCCGGAGAACTCAGCGATGGCGAATTCCGCCCGCTACGCTTGCAGAATGGCCTCTACATCCAGCGCCACGCACCGATGTTCCGCATCGCGGTGCCCTACGGCAATCTTGCCAGCCGCCAGTTGCGCAAACTCGCCTACCTGGCACGCACCTATGATCGCGGATACGGGCACTTCACCACCCGCACCAACGTCCAGTTCAACTGGCCTGCGCTTGAGAATGTGCCCGACATGCTGGCCGAACTGGCAAGCGTGCAGATGCACGCCAACCAGACTTCCGGCAACAACATTCGTAACATCACGGCAGACCCGTTTGCCGGTGTGGCGCCGGACGAAGTTGCCGATCCGCGCCCTTTTGCCGAGATCCTGCGCCAATGGTCAACCTACAACCCGGAGTTCGCCTATCTGCCGCGCAAGTTCAAGATCGCCTTCAACAGTGCCGCCGAAGATCGCGTGGTTCTGCGCGTGTACGACATCGGCCTTGACCTGACTCGCGACGCAACGGGAGCACTGGGCTTCCGCGTTCTGGTGGGCGGCGGGCTGGGCCGCACGCCCATCCTTGGCGAAGAAATCGCAGCATTCATCCCCTGGCAACACATGATCACCTACTGTGAATCGATCGTGCGTGTCTATAACTGCTGGGGCCGCCGCGACAACATCTGGAAAGCGCGCATCAAGATTCTCGTCAAGGCACTCGGCATAGAAGAATTCCGGCGCCAGGTCGAAGAGGAATGGGCGCATTGCAAGGACGGCCCGAACACGATCACCGAAGCCGAACTGGCCCGCGTGTCGGCGCACTTCGCGCCGCCCTCTTACGAAACGCTACCTGCGCAGGATGCCGCCTTCGATGCCCTGCTGGCAGAGAACAAGCCTTTTTCGACCTGGTTCAAGCGCAATGTGCGTGCGCATCGCCGCCCCGGCTACGCCTCGGTGATTCTATCGCTGAAAAAGACCGGCATCGCGCCTGGCAACGTAAGCGCGGACCAGATGGACCTGATCGCCGACCTGGCCGACCGCTACAGCTTTGGCGAAGCACGCATGCTGCACGAGCAGAATGTGGCACTGCCGGACGTACGCCGCCAGGATCTGTTCGAAGTTTGGCAGGCCGCGCGCGAGGCTGGCCTGGCAACGCCGAATATCGACCTGCTGACCGACATCATCTGCTGCCCCGGCGGTGACTTCTGCTCCCTGGCCAACGCGCGCTCGATCCCGATCGCCGACGCCATTCAGCGCCGCTTCGACGACCTCGACTACCAGCACGATATCGGCGAGATCGACATCAACATCTCCGGCTGCATGAACTCCTGCGGACACCATCACGTCGGCCACATCGGCATCCTCGGCGTCGACAAGCATGACGAGGAGTGGTATCAGATCACCATCGGCGGCACGCAGGGAAACAACACCGCGCTGGGCAAGGTGATCGGCCCGTCCTTTGCGCAGGATGAAGTCGTCGGCGTGATCGAAAAGCTGCTTGAAACCTACTTCGAACTGCGCTTCGACGGCGAACGCTTCATCGACACCGTGCACCGTGTCGGCATCGACCCCTTCAAGGATCGTGTCTATGCCACCCAACAACAGCAAAAGAAAGTCGCCCATGGCTGAGAAGATCATCAAGAATGGCTGCGTCGTCGATGACGCACGCCTCATCATCCGTCTCGCGGAAGGCATTGCAGCGACCGACGTTTCCGTACCTGCCGGGGCCGTACTGGTTCCGCTAGCCGTGTGGCAGGCGCAACGCGAATCGCTGCTGCCGCGAGCACGCACCGGAGAAGTCGGCGTCTGGATTGCTGCCGGAGAAGACGTGGCAGCAATTGCAAATGACCTCGATGCAATTTCCGTCGTCGGACTGGATTTTCCCAAGTTTACCGATGGCCGCAGCTACACCGCCGCCACGCTGCTGCGTTCGCGCTACGGCTACACCGGCGAACTGCGCGCCATCGGCGAGGTGTTGCGCGATCAGTTCAATTACATGACGCGCTGCGGCTTCGACACCTTGCAGCCGCACACCGGCCGTTATACCGACGCGCAACTCGAAGCTGCGCGGGCCAGCATCGACGACTTCACCCAGCCGTACCAGCGCTCGGTGAAGGACCCGCTGCCGCTGTTCCGTCGTATCGAGCGCGGTGCAGCATGAGTGGCGAGGTCACCATGCTGCATCCTGCAGCAAGCAACCCGGCGACCAACCCGGTGCTGACCGACACCCTGAAGGCTACGGTTGAGGCAAAGCGCGCAGCCGTCCTGCAACTGTTGCAGGATGCCGTTGCCGAATTCGGTGGCGACGGCGCCATCACCTTTGCCAACAGCATGGGGGCCGAGGACATGGTGCTGAGCGATATCATCCTGCGCGAGCGGCTACCCATCGAGATTTTCACGCTGGACACCGGCCGCCTGCCAGCCGAGACCTACGACCTCATGGCCGAGCTGGAAAGCACCTATCAGACCAGGCTCAAAACCCTGTTCCCGCGGCACGAGACAGTTGAAAGCTATGTGCGCGAGCACGGCATCAATGCCTTCTATACGTCCATCGACCTCCGCAAGGCCTGTTGTCACATGCGCAAGGTTGAACCGCTGCAACGGGCACTGCAAGGCAAGAAAGCCTGGATTACCGGCATGCGCGCGCAGCAATCTGCCTCGCGCTCCGCACTGCCCGTACGCGAGTTCGATGTCGGCAACCAATTGGAAAAACTCAATCCATTGACCGACTGGACGGAGCAGGAAGTCTGGGCCTATATTCGCCTGTTCGGCATCCCCTACAACAAGCTGCACGACCAGTTCTACCCCAGTATCGGTTGCGCTCCCTGCACACGCGCCATCTCGATGGGCGAAGACGTCCGCGCCGGTCGCTGGTGGTGGGAAGATGCATCAGGCAAGGAATGCGGCCTGCACGTAAAAAAGATATAGATCAATCATGGACAAAAAAACTCTCACTCATCTGCAAACCCTGGAAGCGGAATCCATCCACATCATGCGTGAAGTGGTGGCCGAATTCCGTAACCCGGTCATGCTTTATTCCATTGGCAAGGATTCCAGCGTCATGCTGCACCTGGCGCGCAAGGCCTTTTTCCCCGGCCCGCTGCCATTTTCGCTATTGCATGTGGACACCGGTTACAAGTTCAAGGAAATGTACGAATTCCGCGACAATTACACCAAGGAAATCGGTGCCAAACTGATTGTGCATCGCAATGAAGAAGCCATCGCGCAAGGCGCACACCCGCTGAAATTGGGTGTGGCCCGCTGCTGCGGCGCGCTCAAAACGCAAGCCCTGCTGGATGCCTTGTCGCAAGGCGGGTATGACGCAGCCATGGGCGGTGCCCGTCGCGACGAAGAACGTTCGCGTGCCAAGGAGCGCATTTTCTCGTTCCGCGACGAATTCGGCCAATGGGACCCGAAGAACCAGCGCCCGGAACTGTGGGACCAGTACAACTGCCGCATCCACGAAGGCGAATCCATCCGCGTATTCCCCATTTCCAACTGGACGGAAATGGACGTCTGGCAATACATCAAGCTCGAAAACATTCCTATCGTGCCGTTGTATTTTGCCAAGGAAAGACAGATGGTCAAGCGCGGCAGCATGCTGATCCCCGCCGACGACGCCGGCAATCTGAAACCGGGCGAAGTACCGGAAACGGTGACTTGCCGCTTCCGTACGCTGGGCTGCTCGCCTTGCACGGGCGCCGTATATTCCGACGCGACGACGATCGATGAGATTGTTGCCGAAGCCGCGACCGCAACCCGTTCCGAGCGCGAAACCCGCATCATTGACCATGGCAGCAATTCCATGGAAGACAAGAAAAAGGAGGGCTATTTCTGATGAACATGGCCGACAAGAAACTACTCGACGCCGTCGATACCGAACTGCTGCGCTTCACCACGGCGGGCAGCGTCGATGACGGCAAATCCACCCTGATCGGCCGTCTGCTGGTCGACAGCAAGGGTGTGTTCGAAGACCAACTCGACGCAGCCAAAACAGCCGAAGACAAGAAAGGCGCCAAGGGCGCCCATCTAGCGTTGCTGACCGACGGCCTGCAGGCGGAACGCGAACAAGGCATCACCATCGACGTGGCGTACCGCTACTTCGCCACGCCCAAGCGCAAGTTCATCATCGCTGACACCCCTGGGCACGAGCAATACACCCGCAACATGGTGACTGGCGCATCGACCGCGCACCTGGCGATCATCCTGATCGATGCACGCAAGGGCGTTCTCGTCCAGTCGCGCCGCCACGCCTATATTTCGCGCCTGCTGGGCATACCGCACCTGGTCGTCGCCATCAACAAGATGGATCTGGTGGATTACTCGCAGGAAGTCTACGAGAAAATCAAGGCCGATTTCACCGCCTTCCACGACAAACTGGGCATCGCCGGTGGCGATATCACCTTCATTCCGATTTCCGCACTGGAAGGCGATATGGTGGTCGAGCGCGGCGACAAGATGCCCTGGTATGAAGGCGAAACGCTGCTGGGCAAGCTGGAAAGCGCGCCGGTCGAAGGCAAGATCAACGCAGAGGATTTCCGTTTCCCGGTACAACTGGTCAGCCGCCCGCAAACCGAGGAACTGCACGATTTCCGCGGCTACATGGGGCGCGTCGAATCCGGCTCGGTCAAGATCGGCGATGCCATCACCGTGCTGCCTTCCGGCCTGACTTCGCGCATCAAGGAAATCGTCACCTTCGACGGCAACCTCGAAGAAGCCTTTGCCCCGATGTCGGTGACGCTGACGCTGGAAGACGAACGCGACATCTCGCGCGGCGACATTCTGGTCCACACCGACAACCAGCCCGAGGTCAAAAAGGAACTCGACGCCGTCGTGTGCTGGATGCACGAAACATCGCTGCAACCGGGCAAGAAATACTTCATCAAGCATGCGACCAATACGGTCAAGGTCATGGTAAATGCCCTGCAGCAGCGCATGGACATCAACACCATGGAACAGATTCCATCGCCGTCAGAACTCAAGATGAACGAGATCGGCAAGGTATCGCTCAAACTGCTCAAGCCGATTGCCTGCGACCCCTATCGCGACAATCGTGCCACCGGCGCTTTCATCGTGATCGACGACTTTACCAATCAGACCGTCGGCGCAGGGATGATCAGTTAGAACACCACCCATTAACCAAGGAGAACACGGGGAAAACCAGAATGGCAGGAAAATCCCCGCGTCCCCGTATTCCCCTTGGTTTAAATGCTTTAAAATAGCGCAAACAAGTACTGGAGAACCTAAATGACTTACGTCGTTACCGAAAATTGTATCAAGTGCAAATACACCGACTGCGTGGATGTATGCCCGGTGGATTGCTTTGTGGAAGGCCCGAATTTCCTCGCTATCGACCCTGACGAGTGCATCGACTGCACGCTGTGCGTCGCCGAATGCCCGGCCGAGGCAATTTTTGCCGAAGACGACGTGCCGGCGGATCAGCAGGAGTTCATCGAAATCAACGCCCGCATGGCCAAGGTCTGGCCGGCGATTACCGCACGCAAGGATGCATTACCGGATGCCGACAGCTTTAACGGCACCCCGGGCAAGCGGGGTATGCTGGAAGAGTAAAGACCACTAATTGGTTCAATAGAAACGGGCGCCTAGGCGCCCGTTTCTATTTGGGTTGATCCATCGGCATGTTGAGTATGCGGGGCGATTCATCGGGCCAGATCAATAATTGAAGATAATCCTACGCGCAGAAGTGAAATCGTGCGACAAAGGCTTCCGGAGTGGACTGCCGCGATCTGGAGACAGCGATCCTTATATGGAACCGGTCAGTCTGCATGGGCATCATAAATCTCGCGAAAAGTGTCGGTGCAGGCCTTGAATGCCGCCAGCACCATCGGGTCGAAGTGTTCCGGCCGGGTGCGCCCGTCGCCCACGGTGATGATCTCCAGCGCTTGTTCGTGCGGATAAGGCGGCTTATAGGGGCGCCTGGCGCGCAGGGCATCGTAGATATCACCCAGTGCCATGATGCGGGCGGAGAGCGGGATTTCCTCACCGCGTCGGCCATGGGGGTAACCGCCGCCGTCCCAGCGCTCGTGGTGGCCGAGGGCGATTTCCTTACCCATCGTGATGTAGGGGGAAGCGGAAATTCCCCCCAATATTCCGGCGCCGCGCTCGGGGTGTTTTTTTATGACCTGCCACTCCTCGGCATCGAAGGCGGTTGGCTTGAGCAGGATAGCATCCGGCACGCCGATCTTGCCCACGTCGTGCATCGCACTGGCGTGAAAAATGGTATCGCGGAATGTCGAATCCATTCCCATCTGCTCGGCCAGTGCCGCGCAGTAATAACCGACGCGTTTGATGTGCATGCCGGTATCCTCGTCGTGGTACTCCGCCGCTCGCGCCAGGGTAAAGATGGTATCGCGGTAGCTTTCTGTCAGTTGGCGGGTACGCGCCATGACCTGTTCTTCCAGAAGACGGTTATGGTCGGCAAGAAAGTTATTGAATTCCTTGATCCTGAGCAGATTCTTCACCCGTACCTGCAACTCTGCCCGATCAACGGGTTTGGACAGGAATTCTTCCGCTCCTGTCTCCAGCCCTTTCAGGCGCGATGCGCGATCATCCAGCGCGGTAATCATGATGATCGGGATGGTGCTGGCGCGCGGGTCTGCCTTGAGCCGCCGCGCTACCACAAAACCATCAATGCCGGGCATCATGACATCGAGCAGGATGAGGTCTGGCAGTTCCGCTGCGACTGATACCATGGCTTCTTCCCCGCTGGAGGCGTTGCGCACCGTGTAGCCTTCGGCGGTAAGTAGCGCCTCCAGCAGTTTGCGGTTATGCCCGTCGTCGTCCACAATCAGAATGGCGGCTTGTCTGGATGGTTCCATAATGATTTCTCCATGATAGTTTTTCTTGGGTTGTTTTTCCGGGAAAACTGACATTTTCGGTGCATGCGGTGCCTACTGTGCATGCCGCCGCATGGCCCGGCGCACTTCGTTGATAAACCGGCCATGATTGAATTCGGCTTTTTCCAGGATGCGCAATACATGGCCGTTGAGCGCCTTGCGGTCTTCCGGTGTGATGGTCTTGGCGGTGGCAATCAGCACCGGGATACCGGCGGTGACGGGATCTTCCTTGAGGTGCTCGACCACTTCAAAGCCGGTCATGTCCGGCATCATCAGATCGAGCACAATCAAATCGGGATGCTCGGCGCGGGCCAGCGCCAGGGCGTCGATGCCGCCACCGGCGCGCAGCACGCGATAATTTCCCCGGGCCAGGTGGGCAGTAAACAGTTCCAGCGCCTGCGGATCATCGTCTGCCACCAGCACCACCGGTGGTTTGCCGTCGGTGCGGGCAAAGTCCAGGACGTTGAGCGCCTGTTCCAGCTCCCGATAGGTGTAGGGCTTTTGCAATACCTTGGCGGCGCCCAGGGACAAGCCTTTGCCACTATCGGCAATGATCGAAATGATGACGACCGGAACACCGGCCAGTTGCGGATCCTGCTTCAAATGCGCGAGCAACTCCCAGCCATCCATGCCCGGCAGCAAAATATCGACGGTAAAAAGGTCGGGAGTGCGCTCAGCGGCAAGCCTGAGGCCTTCTTCCGCCGTGCGCGCGCGGCGAACCTTGATACCGTCGGTGGCAAGCTGGCTTTGGATCAGCTCGGCCGCGATGTCGTCATCTTCCACCACAATAGCATCGGCCATGGCGTTCGGCTGCGCGCCAACCTGCTCCAGAGGGGGATGCCATGGCAGCCAGACGGTGAAACAGGCGCCCGCGCCCGGCGCGCTGTCGACCGCCACATCCCCGCCCATCAAGATACTCAACTGCTGAACCAAGGCCAGCCCCAGCCCCGTGCCGCCGTGTGTGCGGGAGGCGGAGTTATCCACCATGACAAATGGCTGAAACAGGGTGCCCTGCATTTCGTGGGGAATGCCCGGGCCGGTGTCCGCGACCGCCAGTTCCAGATACGTGGCGGCTTCTTCTGCCGGTGGCCTGGGCAAATCCGCGCGTGCCGCCCGTCGCGCACGCAGGGTAATCGTGCCGCCCTCGGGGGTAAACTTCACCGCGTTGGATAGTAAATTAACGAGAATCTGCCGCAGGCGGCGCGGATCCACCCGCATCTGGCCAAGCGCGGGCGCAATCTCACAGGCCAGGGTCAGGCGCTTGGCTTGGGCCACCTGCCGTTGCGGCGCGACGGATTCCTCAAGCAGCGACGACAGCTCACAATCTTCCGGCGCAAACGCAATTTTGCCTGCCTCAATGCGGGAAAGATCGAGCAGGTTGTTGATCAGGGCCAGCAGGTGATTCCCGGCCTGAAATATCTCGTTAAGATAATCTTTCTGCCGCGGGGTCACCTCGCCGACGATCTCGTCACGCAGCATCTCGGAGAAACCCAGAATAGAATTGAGCGGTGTCTTGAGCTCGTGCGACATGGCGCCGAGAAACTCGGTCTTGAGCCGCTCGTTTTTTTCCAGCTCGAAATTCTTGCGCCGCAAGTCTTCCAGGCAGGCCATCCGGCCTTCGCACTCCTTGCGTAGGGTGCGTTCCTTTTCGGCGCTGGCGGCAATTTGACGCTGCAACTCGGCGTTGCAGCGTGCCAGTTCGGTTTTGTACCGGTGGCACAAGGAACAACAGGCCAGCACCTTCCGGCACCAGGACAGTAAACGGTGTTGCAAGGAATCCAGGTTCATGGACGTCTCCCCAATAGCCACATACCCTGCCCAAAAATGGGAGCGGGTGAGTACCAGAAGGCCCGGAAGATGTGACCGCCGTCCAGCACATCCTTATCCGGCACCGCCTTCAATATTTGCAGAATGCCTACGCTACACTTCACCATCCATGCTGCGGCGCCCGACCATGGCCGCACCGCCGCCTACATCGGCGTCATAATCACGATGGCCTCGTCTTCGCCTTGACGGCGGCAGGAAAAGGCCACTTCGCGGCCATCCGCAGCGCGCCAGTTTGCGGCGGGAATAGTGCGTCCGGCAAAAGTGTCGTCCAGCACCGTGCGCATGACTGTGGGCAGGTGCTCTGCGCCACCGCGCAAGGTGTCGGCAGGTACGCCGAGCAGTTCTTCGGCGACACGGTTGGCGGCGGTAATTCGTCCGTCCGCCATTACGCCGATGACCCCCATGGGCAATCCTTCCAGTACCGCCTGGGAAGCCCGCAACAGGTCGAGCTCTTGTGCGACCTCGTGGTTTTGCGCCTTGGCGCGTAGCTCTAGGCTGTGCATGGAGCGGTCGAGCTGATCGGTCAAACCGGCCAGGCGGGCGCTGAGCCGCTGGTTCTCGCGCCCGATCTCGTAATGCTGGAAAGCCGCACGAACATCGTCGCGCAATGCATTTTCATCCCACGGCTTGGTGATGAATTTATACACTGCGCCTTCATTGATGGCATCGGTCACGCTCTTTAACTCGGTGTAGCCGGAGAGCACGATGCGTACCGTATCCGGATGGATTTCCTTGACCTTGCGCAGAAAATCGACGCCCTGCATTTCCGGCATGCGCTGGTCGGATACCACCACGCCCACCGTGTGGCGGGCGAGCAGCTTGAGCGCTTCGCGCGGGCTGGTGGTACGCAGAATGTGGTAACCGTCGCGGCGCAGCAGGCGATAGAGGGTGTTGAGGATGTTTTCCTCGTCGTCCACCAGCAGCAGGGTGCGGGTTTCCTCGTTTTCCACCACGGGGGCGGCCAGCAACTGTTTGTTGGCGATCAGCAAGGCGTCCATTTCTGTCGCCGGCAAGGGGCGGCTGAAAAAATAGCCCTGCATCTCGTCGCACTGGCGCGCCCGCAAAAAAGCGCGCTGCTCTTCGGTTTCCACCCCTTCGGCGATGACTTTCAGCTTGAGACTGTGCGCCAACTCGATCACGGCCGTGGTGATGGCGGCATCCTCCGGGTCGGTGGTGATGTTACGCACAAAGGATTGGTCGATCTTGAGCTTGTGAATGGGAAAACGCTTGAGATAATTGAGCGACGAATAGCCGGTGCCAAAATCGTCCACGGCAAAGCGGATGCCGTGCTTTTCCAGTTCATCCAGCACCGCGATGGCATCTTCCGGGTCGTGCATGACCATGCTCTCGGTGATTTCCAGTTCGAGCAAACGCGCTTCCAGCCCGGTTTCCGCCAGCACGTCGAGTATCGTTTTTGGCAAATCCGGCGAGTGGAACTGGCGCGCCGACAGATTGACCGAGATATGCAGCTCGGGCAGTCCGGCTTCGCGCCACGCCATGGTTTGTCGGCAGGCTTCGCGCAGTATCCAGATGCCCAGCGGCACAATCAAGCCGGTTTCCTCGGTCAGCGGGATGAATTCGGCGGGCGAAACGATGCCGCGTACCGGGTGATGCCAACGCACCAGCGCCTCGGCGCCGGTAATGACGCCGCTGGCAAGATCTACCTGAGGCTGGTAATGCAACAGGAATTCGTCGCGCTCCAGCGCCTGGTGCAAATCACCCTCCAGATTGAGGCGTTCGAGCAGCCGCTGGTTCATATCCGCCGCATAGAAACGGAAGGTATTGCGTCCCGCGTCCTTGGCGCGGTAGAGCGCAGTATCGGCATTGCGCAGCAGTGTTGCCTGGTCTTCGCCGTCGCGCGGGCAGATGGCCACGCCGACACTGACGGTCGCTACCTGATCGCGCCCGTCGAGCTTGAAAGGCGCGGCCATCGTCGCCAACAGTTTGCGTGTGGCGTTCACGACGTCCTCCTCCTGCACCATGTCGGCCAGTACGATGACGAATTCGTCACCGCCGTGACGCGCTACTGTGTCGCCCTCGCGCACGACGGTGGTCAGGCGCTCGCTGACAGCTTTGAGCAGGTGGTCGCCGATGTCGTGGCCCAGGCTGTCGTTCACGATCTTGAAATTGTCGAGATCAAGAAACAGCACGCCCACCAATTGCCCCTGGCGACGGACACGGCTAATCGCCTGACCAAGCCGGTCGGCGAGCAGGTTGCGGTTGGGCAGCCCGGTCAGCGCATCGTGCTGGGACTGGTATTCAAGCTGAAACTCGTACTGCTTGCGCGCATTGATGTCGTAGCAGGTGCCGAGATAACCGGCAAATTCGCCGTCCAGATCGGTATAAGGCGCGCCGTGATCCAGCAGCCAGTGATAGCTGCCGTCGCGATGGCGCATGCGGTATTCCATCGCAAACGGCTCGCGCCGGTTGAAGGCAAACAGGTACGTCCCCAGGCAACGCTCACGATCTTCCGGGTGGATGTTGTCAGCCCAGCCGTCGCCCAGTTCGTCCTCTTCGGTACGGCCGGTAAACTCCAGCCAGGCGTGGTTGACGTAATCGCACTTGCCGTCGCGCCCCACGCGCCAGATCGGGTTGGGAAACTCCTGCAACAACTTGAGATGGAAGTCGAGCGAATCCTGCAGCCGCCGCTCCAGCATCTTGAACAGCACGGTGTCGCGCATGATGCTGGAGTAATAGTCCAGCGTGCCGTCCGCAGCCTTGTGGGCGATGACGACCTGCGATACCGGAATCTCCAGCCCCGGGCGCGAGCGCAGCACGCCTTCTCCCGACCACACTCCGGTGCGTTGCGCGGTGGGCAGGGCGGTATGCAGGATGCTCAAAGCCGCGTCGACGGAGTAAAAGTCGGTCAGGCGGTAGTCGTCAACAGCTTCGTCTTCAGTCAGTCCCAGCATCTTGCGCCCGGCGCTGTTGAGGTAAAGCACACGGCCATCGGGCGCTACGGTGATGACGATGTCGACGGTGGCTTCGAGGATGCCCGCCAGCACGGCGTTTTCGCGCGCACGGTGGTCGAGGTCGTCCAGCAACGATGAGATCCGCCCGGTGGCAGTATTGAACGATTGCACCAGTTCACCGAGTTCGTCATTCGAGTGAAAATCCATATGCAGGGTGCGCTCGCCCGCAGCAAAGCGCCGGGTAAAGCCGGTGAGTGCGAGAAGGGGCGCGGTGATGTGCTTGTGGAGATAAAAAAACAGCCCCAGTACGAGAAGAAACTCCACCATCTGCATCGAGTGAATCGCGAAATCCGCCCGCCGATGCGCGGAGATAGAGGCCGCCTCAAGCGTACTCACCAGTTGATCAGCCTCTTGCAATATCCCCGAGGCTGCGGCGAGCACCTCGTGCTGGCCCGTCTGCCGTACCGTGCTGTCTTGCGTCTCCAGCATCCGTTCCAGCACGAGGTGCTGGCGCAGCCGGAGGACCTGAATCCGGCCCATGCGCGCATCCAGGCCGTCGTCGGCGTTGCGCATCGCGCGGGGAAGTTGCCCGATCGTGGCGGCCAGGCGGGCATAATGCCGCTCGAACACCGTCTCTCCTTCGCGTATCCGGTGTCCGGCCTCCGCGCCCGGTTCCAGCACAAAACCCGCCGAATGCAGCGCGATCTGCTGGGAGAGATAGCGCAGCCGCCCGCTCTGGTTGATGATACCCGCGGTATCGACGATGCTGTCGTACATGCGCTCGGAAAGATACAGATTGCCGCCCGCCAGCATTGCCAGCAGCAGAATCGCCGCGCCCAGCTTGAGGCTGATCGACAGTCGGCGGGGCATGGCAATAAACTTTGGCGGATGGATCATGATTTTTCACGCATGGCTATTGCGCCTCGGGGGCCGCCCCCACAGAGGCAGTCGTCGCCAGCAAATTCTTATAGCTCACCGGCTTGGGCAGATAACCGTCGCAGCCCGCAGCACGGATACGCTCTTCATCGCCTTTCATGGCAAGGGCGGTCAGCGCATAGATGGGAATATGCCGGGTGGCTGCGTCGGCCTTGAGTTGGCGGGTTGCTTCCAGCCCGTCCATGCCGGGGAGCTGAACATCCATAAAAATCAGGTCGGGAAGCGTTTCGCGCGCCATGAGAATGCCTGCGGCGGCATCCTCTGCCGTCGTCACCCGATGCCCGGCGCTTTGCAGCACGGCTACGATGTACTTGGTGTTGATCGGATTGTCTTCAATCACAAGAATCATGCTCATGGTTATTTTTCCGTGCCAGGGAGCAGAAATGCCCGTACCCGGGCAATAAACTGTTTGTGATCAATCGGTTTTTCGATAAAGCCCACCATCCCCATATGCATTGCCTGCTTGATCGATTGCGGCGATGCATACGCGCTGATGCCGATTACCGGAATATGACGCGTGTTTTTATCCGCCAGAATTTCGTGTGCGGCCCGAAAGCCATCCATGTCAGGCATCTGAATATCCATCAGGATCATATCCAAGGGCTCGCGTCGCGCGATTTTCAGCCCTTCGGCGCCGCAAGAGGCACTGACCACGGTGCAGCCCGCGTGTTGCAGCAGTAGTGTCATCAGGCTGACGCTTTGCGCATTGTCGTCCACAATCAGGATTTTCCCATTCATCATCGCTCCCCGCAAATTTAATCTCCTGAGCCTCCCGGCTGCCCTGTAGCGCAGGCGTCCCCGCCTGCATTACAAGCGGTCATGGCGTTATTCCTTGCAGTTTTTCGCAACGCGTGGCGCACTTCGGCGGTCAGCGTTTCGGGGCGGAACTCGGATTTTTCCAGTATCGCCTCGACATAACCGTTGAGTGTGCTGCGATCTTCCGCCGTGAGCTGTTTGGAGGTGACGATGATGACGGGTATCTGTGCCGTGGCGGGGTCGATTCTGAGTGCCGCCACCACGTCGAAGCCGGAAACTTCCGGCATCAATAGGTCAAGCAGAATGGCATCCGGCTGTTCGGCGCGGGCCATGGCAATGCCGTCGGCGCCGGAATACGCCGCGCCGACCCGGTAGCCGCTATGTTCCAGATAACCGCTGATGAGTTTCACCGCATCCGGGTCGTCGTCCACTACCAGCACGTGGTAATGCGTGTCGCCGGGGTGCGCTGGCGCGGGGCGGATGCCGATAGCGGCTAGCGCCTGCTTCAGTTCTCCATGCGATACCGGTTTTTGCAGGACCTGGTCGGCGCCCAGCGCAATGCCGCGATGGCGGTCGGCCACGATGGAGGCGATGATGACCGGCACGGCGGCGAGTTGCGGCATCTGCTTGACGCGACCCAGAATCTCCCAGCCGTTCATGCCTGGCAATAAAATGTCGAGCATGATGAGCGTGGGCGTGTGGTGCGCCAGCCATTCCAGCGCCTCCTCGCCGGTCGTCATGCGAATCACGCGCAGGTTTTCTTTTTCAAGGGTATGCGTGAGCAGGGTGGCGGACGAGGGGTCGTCCTCGATGAGCAGGGCGGTGGGTGCCCCGGTCGCCCCCGGCGTTGCCGGGATCTTTAGTGCCGGTATTTCTTCTGCGGGCGGCGGGGTAGACGCGGCGTCCCGCCATGGAATCCTTACCCAGAAGCGCGATCCATGGCCCGCCGCGCTTTCCAGCCCCACGCTGCCGCCGTGCAGTTCGGCCAGGCGCTTGATCATGACCAGCCCGAGGCCCGTGCCCTGATATTGGCGCGAAAGCGCGCTGTCGATCTGGGTAAACGGCTGGAACAGTCTTGCCTGATCTTCCGGGGCGATGCCGATGCCAGTATCGCTGACGGCGATTTCCAGCATGTCGTCCAGCCGGTGCGCGCTGCATGTGACGCTGCCGCCGTCGGGGGTGAATTTGACGGCGTTGGACAGCAGGTTGAACGTGATCTGTTTGAGCTTGCGCATGTCGGCAGCGATTTTCGGCATATCGTCATCGATGTCCAGCGACAGCTTCAGGCGATGATCCAGCGCTTTCTCCCTGACCATGCTCAGGCTGGTATGCAGAATGTCGGCGATCGAGACTGGTTCGAGTTCAAGCGTCATCTTGCCGGCCTCGACCTTGGCGAGATCTAGGATGTCGTTGATGAGCGAGAGCAGGTGTTCGCCGCTGGCGTAAATGTCCCCGATATATTCGCGCTGTTTTTCCGCCAGCTCGCCCATCAGGCCATCCTTCATGGCTTCTGAAAAACCGATGATGGCGTTGAGCGGCGTGCGCAGTTCGTGCGACATGTTGGCAAGAAACTCGCTTTTGGCACGGTCGGCTTCTTCCAGCAGCAGGTTTTTCCGGCTGATTTCGCTGCTGCTTTCGCGCAATTGCTCCGACAGGTATTTGAGATCGTTAAACTGCTTGATGTTGTTGAGGGCAACCCCCAGTTGGCCGACGATATGCGCAACAAAAACGCGATCCTGTTCCGGCAGCGGTGCGAGCGAGGCCAGCACCAGCACCCCCAGGCACTGCTCGCGAAAAACCACCGGCACCGCCAGCAGGGCGGTGGGGGCAATGTTGCCGAGGCCGGTGGCAATGGTCAGTTGCCCATCGCCGGGATCGGCCACATACACGGCCCGGCCCGAGCGCGCGGCCTCGCCCACCAGCCCTTCATTCAACCGATAGCTGTCCGGCGCCCCCGGCGGTAGACCGTGCGCCGCCTCGCGCACCAGCGCCCCGCGCCATTCTTCGTAAACATAAAAAGCCGATACCGGATAGGCGTGGCGCTCCGCCAGCAAATCGAGCAGGCCGCGCAGGGTGCTCGCGGCTGAATGTCGTCGAATACAGCAGCAGCGCGAGGCGATGCGTGCTGTCATAAGCCTCGGCTTTGTCACGGGCCTGCATTTCGCGTCGGATAGCGGCAAACAGACCGGTCAGCAAGATCACGGCCAACAGCAGAGTGGCCAGCATGGAAACCAGTGTGAGCTTACGGGTTTCTTCGGCGGTGGCCTCGCGCGTCTTGAGCAGTTCGATTTCAATACTTTCCATAGTTTTGATCAGGATATCGATCTCGTGCATGGTTTCGAGCCCGCGGCCGACGATGAGCTCTTGCTGCGCCGCCACCAGGCCGTTGTGTTCGTAGGCTGACTTGACTCGTGCCAGCTCTGCAAGCCGCTGCGCGATGAGCGGGCGCAGAGCGGCCAGGTGCTGGAGTTGCGCCGGGTTGTCGCCGACCAGTTTGCTCAGCGTCCCAAGATGGGCGGGAAGGTTTTCGACGAGCACGGCATACCGGATTTGTTGGTCTTTTTCTCCGGTCAGCAGGTAGGCCCGCTGTGCCGATTCGGCATCTGCGATAGTGCTGTAAAGCGTGCCCAGCATGGCGCGCACTTCCTGCGTGTGCGCCACCAGTTTTGCAGATTCGCTGGATAAGGTGGTGATGCGATACGTGACGCCGCTACTAAAAAGAATCAGCAGTAGCGCACCGCTAAACCCGAGCAGCACCTTGAACTCCACCGCCCTGAACGGCGCGATGCGTCCACGCGGTAAGCTTTTAAGCAAAGCGGCACCCAGCAAAACCAGCCCCAGCCCGGTGTGCGGCGCTGCGGGCGTGGTCATGCTGGCAGTGGTGAGCGTGCCGATGCCCCACAGGTAGCCGAGCAGCGGTACCGCACCGACCAGTATCGCCCATGCCGCCGCCAGTTGCGCGGGCAATCGCAGGCCGGGGCGGCCCGGAACGAGTAGAGCAAACCCAATAGCGGAGAACCCCGTGGCCGCATAGATCGACATGCGGCCCGGATACAGCGTGTAGAGCGCGCCCCCCGGCTCTCGGAACAGGAGCTGGTCGATACCGAACTGCCGCCCCGATAGATATTCGGCCAGCGTGGCAAAGCCGATGGCCGCCACGACCAGCGCCATGCCGGGCACCGGGCGCGCCAGGCCGGGCGCTTGCAGGCGCAGGAACAGCGCGCCGCCCGCCAGCAGAAAACTCAGTGCGGTGTTGGCCTTCATTTCAATCGCGCCGGGCAGCATGCTCTTGAGCCAGTGTATATCCAGCGCCCAGCCGATCAGCACCGTCAGCCCCAGCGCCGCCACCAGCAAGGCAGCACGGCGCGGAAAACCGGTCAGGTCAAGTGATCCTGGAATGGGCGGCATGGCGGATGGCTCTTGAGTGGTGGTCAATCCCCAATCGAGGCAAGGGATACGCGGTTACAAAGGCAGGGTGGTCCATGCGCAACGCGGCATGACGTTGCGCAATACGCGGGGGGGGTACTTCGAACCTTGCCGGAAAGCAAGGTGCGCGGTTTGCAGGTACGCAACAGCCCTGCCGCAACCAGACAGCATTCTGATCACCCTTCCCCACGCCTTGCAGGAAGGCGGTTTCCCGCCGGGACGGTTTACAGCTTCGTTCATTTTCGATGCTTCTTGGTCGTTGAACTGAAGAGCCACAACTCCGTATACGTGACTAAATACTACTCGGCAAGATCTTATCCCGCAATGACTAAGTGGGGTATGCCTTATTTCGGGGGATGTGGTAGGTTCGGATTGGTTTGAGTACGAGGCCGTGATGGAAATCCACCAATGTAGGCACTTTTCTGCATGCATTCCTGAATCTTCATAACGATCACACGGGATCGGACGGGCTGAATCGATTCAAGAAACGGAGCGAAAAACTCCTGGGCTTGATGGTAAGTTCTCATGAAAGACTGCTGGGCTCTGGCGATTTCCGTAGCGGGCAGCGCTTCATCGGAAATCGAGCTTTTCTAGTGTAGCGGGTAGCCACCAGATAAACGCCTGGCGTTCAAGCGAGCATCATTCCGGCTCGCAGAACTCCCGCGCCAGCACAACAGCGCGATCATAGCTTTCGCAGGCTTTGGGCGTATTGTCGCCCATCTGTACCACCCAGAACCCCACGCTCTCGACAATAAGACCACGGACAAAACCGGCCTGGTCGATCACCTGAAATTCCTTTGGGCTGGTTTGCTTGATTTCGATCATGGGGGCTCCAGTAAAAATTTGACGACACAATACTAGCCGAATCGGGTCGAGATCTCCAGACGCAGCATACCTTCGCGATGCTCACCAATAGCGCATTCCAACCCATTGGCCGAGATGTAATTGACCACCGATTGCAAGCCACTACTACAAATCTTCCAGCACCTGCAAAAACGCATCCCCATATTTTGCCAGCTTGGCCTGCCCCACCCCGCTGATTCGCCCCATCTCGTCCAGCGTTTGCGGTTTGTTGTTGAGGATTTCCAGCAGCGTGCTGTCGTGGAAAATGACATAGGGCGGCACGCCCTGCTCCCTGGCCAGCTCCATGCGGCGGGCCTTGAGCGCTTGCCATAGCGGATCGTCATTGGCACCGGCGAAAGCCTCCTTGGCGCGGGAGGCACGTTCGGCCTTGCTGGATTTGCGCTTGGCGGGTTCGGCGTCGCGGCGTAGCCAGACTTCCTGCTCGCCTTTGAGCACGGGCCGCGAGGCTTCGGTGAGTTTGAGGCCGCCGTAGGCTTCCATGTCGGCCTCCAGGAATCCGCCTGCGACCAGTTGGCGGAATACGCTGCTCCATTGCGCTTGCGCCAGGCCTTGACCGATGCCGTAGGTGGAGAGCGCCTGATGATGAAATTGTTCGATTTTGTCGGTTTTTTTGCCGAGCAACACATCGATCAGGTGCGCGACGCCGAAGCGTTGCCCGGTGCGGTAGGCGCACGAGAGCGCCATCTGCGCGGCTTGCGTGGCATCCCAAGTGTCAACCGGTTCCAGGCAGTTATCGCACTGGGCGCAATCGCCGGGGTGTTCTTCGCCGAAATAGCGCAAAATCGTCTGGTGGCGGCAGGCGGTGGATTCGCAGAAACCCAGCAGTGCATCGAGCTTCTGGCGCTCGACGCGCTTTCTTTCCTCTGGCGCATCGCCGGAATCGAGCATCTGGCGCATGCTGACCACATCGCCCAGGCCGTAAACCATCCAGGCATTGGCGGGCAAGCCGTCGCGCCCGGCGCGGCCGGTTTCCTGATAGTAACCTTCCATGCTTTTTGGCAGGTCGAGATGCGCGACAAAGCGTACGTTGGGTTTGTCGATGCCCATGCCAAAGGCGACTGTCGCCACCATGATGACGCCTTCTTCGCGCAAAAAACGTCTTTGATGAGCGTTGCGCGTAGCGGCATCCAGCCCGGCGTGGTAAGGCAACGCATCCCATCCCCTGCTCTTGAGCCAGTCGGCGGTTTCTTCCACTTTGCGGCGAGACAGGCAATAAACGATGCCGGCGTCGTTGGGGTGTTCCGATTCGAGAAAGGCTTCGAGCTGGCTGCGCGCGTTGGCTTTGTGCGTGATGCGGTATTTGATGTTGGGGCGGTCGAAGCTGGAGACGAATTGCTGTGCGTCTTCCAGCGCCAGCCGTTCTACGATCTCTGCCCGTGTCGGCGCATCAGCCGTGGCGGTGAGCGCAATGCGCGGCACGCTGGGAAAACGCTCGTGCAGCACGGTGAGGCCGCGATATTCCGGACGGAAATCGTGGCCCCATTGCGAGACGCAGTGCGCTTCGTCGATGGCAAACAGGGCGATTCTGGAGTTGCGGCCCTCTCCCGCGAGAGAAGAAGGAGTGTTGTAGAGTTGCTCCAGCAGCGCCAGAAAATTAGGCATCAGCAGACGTTCTGGTGCAACGTAGAGAATATCCAGCTCGCCGCGCTGAATGCTGCTCAACACGGCGCGCGCAGCCTCGGCATCGAGGCTTGAATTAAGAAATGCCGCTTTGACGCCCAATTGGGTCAGCGCATCGACCTGATCCTGCATCAACGCGATCAGAGGCGACACAACGATGCCGACGCCATCGCGCAGCAACGCCGGGATCTGGTAGCACAGCGATTTTCCGCCGCCGGTAGGCATCAGCACCAGCGCATCGCCACCCGCAGCCACGTGCTCGACAATGGCCTGCTGCGCACCGCGAAAGCTGGCGTAGCCGAAAACGTCGTGAAGTATGGTGGAGGCCGTCCGCTGTTTCAATGGAGTATTGTTTTCGTCTTGGATTTACAAAAGTGCAAACTGCATCGGGGCTTTACAGTAGCCCACCGGGAGATATTCAGGCAACGATTGCCATATTGGAATAAGCAAGCACACAGTTTCTACCCTGCTGCTTGGCACGATACAGTGCCTGGTCTCCTGCCAGCACCAGCGCGCCGAATGCCAGCCCGACCGTCCGCGAATCCGCCACACCGATACTAATGGTACTGGTCAGGAGATCGCCGTCGATTTTCATCTGCATGGCGGCATACTGCGCACGCAAGCGCTCGGCCATGAGCATGGCCTCGTTCTCGCCCGCATCGGGCAGCAGGACGCAGAACTCTTCGCCGCCGTAGCGGGCAAAGTAGTCTTCGGTCCTAATCGCAGCCTGGACGACATTGGTCAATTGTTGCAAAACCTCATCGCCCGCCTGATGCCCGTATCGGTCATTGATGCTCTTGAAATGATCAACGTCGATCATCATGACGGCAAGCGGCGTTTTGTTGCGTATGCAGCGCGATTGAACCCGTTCGGCAGCGTCCTCCAGCCCCCGCCGGTTGAGCGCACCCGTAAGCGGATCGCGCGAAGCCAGATCGTGCAGATCGCCAGCCAGCCGATAATTAAGCATCAGAACAAAGCCGAACGTCACGCATAACTGCGTCATGCTGGCCGCAAAGAATGTTGCCGGATTGATCGGCACATTGGCATACAGGCCGTAGTTTTGATCAGGCAACAGCACGATGATCAACGACCTCAGCAGAAACACCACGGCCAGCGCCGCAAATGAGAACCCGGTAAACCGGTAGGCCGTTCGCAATGGTGACCTGACGGGAACGAACAAGGCCCGGGCGCACGCTGCGTTGATCAAGGCAAGCATCAAGGAATTGGCGACCGCGCGCGCATCGATATTGGGACTGATCACGGCAAACCACAGGGTCTGCGCAGAAACCAGCGCGGTCACCAGAACCGGCACGCGCCAGTCGCAACGCTGGCTCTTGAATGCCTGGATACCCACATACTGAAGCCCACCACCCAGAGCCAGAAAACTGGCGCCGACAACCAGCGCCCAGCCATGGTTATCAGCCGGAGTCAACGGCACAATGGCAACACTCAACCCGATGCTGATGCTCAGGCTGGCCAGCGCCCACAGCCTGATGCCTCGCACACTGCCCGCATGCAAGCCTGCCAGTTCCAGCAGCCCGGCAAAAAGAAAAGTCATCGCAGCAATGACGACCATCATGGTGCGCAAGTCGAGCTGCATAAGCGAGTCAGTTATTATCGATAGCACTTAGATATTTCTCTGGCTTTTGTTAAATCCAGCCGTGTCCCGAGGCAAAATGCCACGGTGTGGTTCACACCAATAAATAACGCGGTCAAGGCTGCTGGCAGGGCTGTTTTCCAAATCAAGGCAAGTTAGTCATCATCAAGCAGGATACCACCATCCTCCCGACGCCGGACTTTGGTGATTCCGGGTGTTTCCGCCTCCAGGCGCGCCAACTCCAGTTCCTGTCGACTGATCTGCCCTTGCTGCTCACGCACCTGGTCTGCCAGCAACCGGTTTTCAATTTGCAGGGCCTTGAATTCAAGCGCCTGCTGGATGTCCGCAAGCAACGCATAGTCATCCCATGGCTTGGCAATAAAACGATGTATCCGCGCCTCGTTGATGGCACCGATCAGCCCGCTCAGATCGGCATAGCCGCTGAGAATAAAGCGCACCGCATCCGGCTGGATTTCGCGAAACGCCTTGAGAAAGGCGACACCATCCATCCCCGGCATCCGGTAATCCGAAATAACGATATCGAACAACATTCCTTCGGCGGCCCGCGCCAGCGCCTGCTGCGGCGAAGTGAACATCTCAACAATATAGAAGGCATCTTCTGATACTGTTGGGACATGCAGAGCACGCCGTAGCGCCCTGAGCACATTTTCTTCGTCATCTACCAGCATGATACGGGTCATGATTACCTCCCTGCTCGGATATAAACGGCGATGGGACGTCCATCCATTTTTTCGTAATTGCGCAGTTGTTCGATCAGCATGTCATCCAGCAAATAATCCCGGGCCAGCAGTAGCAAGCCATCCTTTGCCACCAGGTCGCGCGTCAGTACCATGCCGCTCTTGAGATCGGCAGAATTCAACACGATTTCCTGCTCCCTGGCTTTTTCTCCGACCCCACCCAGCATGCCGACAAAAGCATCGGTAACCTGTGGGTCATAGCGCTTGCCCCGTCCTTCCTGGATATAAGCCAGCGCCTCCTGCACGTTCAGGCGCTTGTTCAGCAAATGGCCAAGCTGCACGGCATCATAATCATTGGCAATGGCCAGCACGCGCGCGCCCATCGGAATGGCCAACCCGAGCAGGCCGTCCGGATACCCCATACCATCGAAGCGTTCGTGATGGCTGCGTATCAGTTTTGCCGCGCCGCTCAACTGCTCCAGTGCCATCAGCGCGGTCTGCCCGACGACAGGGTGCTTGACTACCGCCGCACGTTCATCGCCAGTCAGCACACCGAACGGCTTGTGCAGCAAGTTATCCGGCAACCCGATTTTTCCGATATCGTGCAACAAGGCAGCCACCATCACTTCCTGCGCCTCGGTTTCGCTCATGCCGAGTCTGAGTGCCAGTTTGCGCGCAAGATCGGCAACCCGGCGCGAATGCCCGGCCATCGCCCCTTCGCGCAGTTCCATCAGATTGGAGAACACGCGTATGGATGTCAGAAAACTCTTTTTCAATTTTTCATGAGCTTTTTCCAGAAAACCCATCGTCTGCCGCAACTCTTCGGTTCTCGCCTTGACTTTTTCTTCCAGATTGGCGTTAAGCTCCTTCAATTCTGCATTTTGCTGTTGAGTAAGCTCCTCAAGGCGTACTTTCTCGCGCAGTAAATCCTTTTGCTCCAGCGCATATCGCACGGTAAGGACAATATCATTGTCCTCCCATGGTTTGGCGATGTAGCGGTATATCTGCCCCTTGTTGATCGCAGCAATGGTCGATGAGATATCGGCATAACCGGTCAGCAGGATACGCACCGTGTCCGGAGCATGTTCGCGTACTTTTTCAAGAAACTGCGCACCATCCATCTGAGGCATGCGCATATCGGAGATGACCAGGTCGACCTTGTGTTGCGCCAGCAATTCCAGCCCTTGTGCACCGCCTTCGGCCGTCAGGATATTGTAGCCAAGCGGCCTGAACAATCGCCGCAATGCCGACAGGATATTGGTTTCGTCATCGACGAACAGCAGTGTTTCCATTGCGGTATCGGCTTTCGTCGAGATTTCACCTTGTTCAATCATTCGTGCTCCTTCATCCGCTGTTACTGCGGGCCCAACACCCGTAGTACCTCGTCCAGGGTAGTCAGCCCGGAATTTACCTTTTCCATGGCATCCATGGCCAGGGACGCCGTTCCTTTTTGCCGGGCAGCTTTGCCGATCTCCAGTATGCTTGCACCGCTGGCGATCAAATCGCGCATTTCCTCATCCGGAAACAGGATTTCATACACACCAATACGCCCCTTATAACCTGTCAGATTGCAATGGTCGCAACCTTTACCACGATAGGATGCAATTCTGTCGGTATCGAACTGAATTCCGATACGTTCCATCATGCCGGCATCAAGCTCCACTTGCTTTTTGCAGTGCGGGCAGATTCTACGTACCAGCCGCTGTGCAATGATACCTTCGATTGCGGTTGCCACCACATAGGGTTTTAGTCCCAAATCGAACAGGCGGGCAATAGTGGCCACCGCGGAATTGGTGTGTAGCGTAGAAAACACCATATGCCCGGTCAGCGCAGCATGAAAGGCGACCTCCGCAGTTTCCAGATCGCGTATTTCTCCCAGCAGAATGACATCGGGGTCCTGACGCAGGATTGCGCGCAACACCACCGGGAAATTGAGTCCGATTTTTTCCTTGATCAATACCTGCCCGGCCATATCCAGGTAATACTCGACCGGATCCTCGATCGTCACGTAATTCTTGGTCGGGGTAGCGTTATGCTGCAATAACGAATAGAGCGTCGTAGTCTTGCCGCTGCCGGTCGGCCCTGTAGCCAGGATGATGCCCTGCGGCTTGTCCACCATCGTCAGTACCTTGGCCAGGTTGGCCGGGGAAAATCCGATATCGCCCAGGCCGTGCACGGCTGCGTTCCGATCAAGCAATCGCATGACGACTTTTTCGCCGTTGATCGTGGGTAACGTGGAAATGCGCAAATCCACGATGCGAAGCGGGCTCTTGACCGTGATGCGGCCGTCCTGCGGTCGACGGCGTTCGCTGATATCCAGCTCCGACATGACCTTCAGCCGCGACACCAGCGACTGGTGCATATGATGCGGAATATGGATCTTATCGATCAGTACACCGTCGATGCGGTAGCGAACGACGACGCTTTTGGTTCGTGGCTGAATATGGATGTCGCTGGCGCCAAGACGAATCGCTTCCAGGATTACCGCATTCACCAGCCGAATCGCAGGGGGTTCGTCGGTACCCTGCAACAAGTCCTCGATGGACTCGTCCTTGTCATCATCGATAACAACCTCGATGCCTTCATAGGGGTCCGGGCTTGCCACCAAAGTTTCGATTTCCTTGAAATCCACCTCTTCATCGACCCCGTAGACTTCCGCAATCTTGGCACGGATAGCGGCCACGTCCGCCATGACTGCCTGGATATTAAGCCCGGAAACAAAACGTAAATCGTCGAGCAACCCCATGTCCATCGGGTCGGCCACCGCCAGCATCAGGCGTCGGCCATCCAGCTTGAGCGGCACGACCAGCTGGCGCTCGCAGAAGCTATGCGGCACCAGGTCGATCACGGCAGGATCCACCCGAAATTCGGCCAACGAAATCTCTTCCACCAGCAAATCCTTGCGCAGGATGTCGCGTATTGCCTTTTCTGCCACCCAGCCGCGATCCAGCAGCAGCTTGATGATGGGCTCCTTATGCGCCTGCTGTAGCCGATGCAGTTCCTGCACCTGCTGGTTGCTAAGCAGGTTACGCTTGTTCAGCATGATGGCGAGTTGGCTGCGATTGGTGACCGTCAGCTTGGCAAGCGCGGAGATCTCCTTGCTCTTCTGCACATTGTCCTTCTGCAATGCCCTGTTCTTGTGAATCAGATCATACTGCTCCAGCGCCAGCGCGACCGTGACACGCAGGTCGTCGTCGTCCCACGGTTTCAGGATGAACTTGTACACCGCACCTTCGTTAATCGCGCCCATGACCGCGCCGGTATCGGCATGGCCTGTCAACATGATGCGTATCATGTCGGGCTGAACAGCTTTGGCCTGCTTCAGCAACTCCGCCCCATTCATATGCGGCATCATGTAGTCCGAAATCATCAGCTGGAACGAACCGTTTTTCAGATGATCCAGCGCCTCGATGCCGGAAGCAGCCGTCGTGATCCGGTAGTTTTCCTGATGAAAAACGCGTTCGAGCGCCTTGAGTACATTCGGCTCGTCATCTACCAGCAATATCCTGTAGACAAGCCTAGGCACAGCAACCTGTTGCGTCGGTGCTTCCTCACTGCCGGTAAAAAGGGATGCATACAAAGAAGACATTCAGCTTTCCATCCTGCCCAGCGGCAGATGCACGGTAAAATGGCTGCCAACACCCACTTTACTCTCCACCGAAATGCTGCCGCCGTGCGCCTGTACGATATCGCGGCATACGGTTAATCCCAGCCCCGTCCCTTGACCAACCGGACGCGTGGTAAAAAATGGCTCAAAAATCCGGGGCAGGCGTTCTTTGGGAATACCCTCCCCACTATCGATCACATGCACCAGGATTTCACCATCGCCGTATTCCGTCTTCAGCCTGATTTCACCTTGCTGCCCCACGGCCTGTAGTGCGTTCAGCAGCAGATTCAGTAACGCCTGGTTGAGACGCCCCGGGCGACAGCGCAAGGAAGGGCTGTCATCCAGTTCCATGGACAGATGCACCCCGGCAGGAATACGGCTGGAAGCGATGTTGCACACGGAAACCACGCTGTCGTTGATGTTGCAGAGCTCTTCACCTGCCCGATCGACATCCGAGAATGTCTTGAGATCGGCCACGATACGTGCCACCCTGTCTGCCCCGGCGATACTTTCGTCCAGTAGCGCAGCGAAATCCTCCATTACAAAATCCATGTCACCAGCCTGCCAGGCAGCTTTAAGACGACCACCTCCGCCATCCCTAACCAGCGGGGCAAGGCTGTTGAGTTTCTGTACGTACACTTTCGCGGTTCCCAAATTGCTGCGGATGAATCCCATGGGGTTGTTGATTTCGTGTGCCACCCCCGCGGCAAGCTGGCCTATCGATGCCATTTTCTCCGCTTCGTACAACTGCAGTTCCGTATGGTGAATGGTCTTGACCTGTGCCTGCACGCGCGCATCCAGTTCCCCCACCAGTTGTTTATAACTTAACTGCGATTTCAGCAATGCCGCATGCTCCTGCTGCAATCGCTGGAAGCTTTCACTGACGTTATCCTCGTGCAGTTGCGATGCCATTAAGTAGCGAGCCGCACTCTGTAGCAACAGTTCGATCATGAGCGTGCAAGCACGAGCCTGTATCTCCATGCTTGCCGGGGCTTCAAGGAACCCGAGCGGCTCGATATCGAGGCGCAGTTCGAAACGGCAAGCACCTGACAATGGCTGGGGAGCACCCAGCAAGACCTTATCCCCTGTCGCCAACAACCGAAAGCGCTGTCCCAACAACTGCGCCAAACCTTGTGCCAGCTTACCTTGCGGCAGCCCGCCGAGCAGCTCTTCCAGCGTAAAATCGCTATCGAAATGCCCTTTGCGTACTTTCTTGTCCTGATGCACGCTAGCTCCCCAATGCTGCTGTCACGAACACATCATGTTCCATGCCATGCACGGCTTGCAACAGAAACTGTCGATCCAGTGCAGGGTAGATCTGCTGCATCAATATCCGGAATGTCTCCCGTACTCCCTCGCCGGTCAAGGCCGAGGCGAACACCAGAGGCCATGGCATTCTCGCCCAGCGCTCACGTATTTCTCCTTCGGCATAAATATCCGGCAAGTCTCGCTTGTTGAACTGGATGACCAGCGGTAGCGTATCGATATCCAGTCCAACGCGTGCAATGTTGTCTGCCAGGTTCTGGAACGACTCGGTATTATTGATCCCCTGGCTACGTTGCGAATCGGCCACGAACACCACCCCGTCGGCACGTGACAACACTGCCTTGCGGGTCGCATCATGCGCCACCTGGCCCGGCACGGTGAACAGCTTGAACTTGACCAGCAAGCCGGAAGGCGTACGGAATCCTAGCGGCAACAGATCAAAAAACAAGGTACGATCATTCTGTGTTTCCAGCGTCATGATTTCACCCTTGAGCTGCGGATTAAGTAAATCATGCAATGCCATAAGGTTAGTCGTCTTGCCGCTCATTGCCGGGCCGTAATATACGAGCTTGATCGTAAGCTTGGCACCATCCTCGTCGTAATCGGCCATCATCCTTCCTGTTGTGCCTCCGGCTGCTTCACAGGCAGCCAGATGCGGAAGGTCGTGCCATTGCCGACTTCACTCGCCACATTAATATTACCGTGATGTTTCTGGATAATGCTGTAGGAGACGGACAATCCCAGGCCGGTGCCCTTGCCGACCGGTTTTGTAGTGAAGAATGGCTCAAAGATACGGTTGAGGTGTTCCGGCGCAATCCCTTTACCGGTATCGGAGACTTCCACCCACACTCCGTCGGCCTGCTCTCCGGTCCGGATGGTAATCGTCCCCTTTTCCTCAATCGAATGGCCTGCATTGACCAGCAGGTTCATGAATACCTGGTTAAGCTGCGACGGCAGGCATTCGACATCGGGTAACACTCCGTATTCCTTGATCACCTCGGCTTTGTATTTGAGTTCGTTCCAGACAATATTAAGTGTGCTATCCAACCCTTGACGCAGGTCAGCCCACTGCCATTCTTCGTCGGAACCGACATGGGAAAAATCCTTGAGGTTCTGTACGATTTTCTTCACGCGCGTGATGCCTTCGCGCGACTCGTTCATCAATGCGCCGACATCCTCCTTGAGGAATGCCAGGTCGGCCTTGTCCTTGGCAGCCCGAATACCGGCTATTGCTTCTTGATGCTGCACCAGGAGTGGTTCGTATTTTTCGTAGGCTTCCACAACGGAAAACAGATCGTCCAGATATTTCTGCAAGGAGCCGAGGTTTGAATAAACATAGCCGATCGGGTTATTAATTTCGTGTGCCACCCCTGCCGCCAACTGGCCGATGGAAGCCATTTTCTCGGATTGCAGCAATTGGCTCTGGGCCTCCTGCAGCTTGCTGTAGGCCGCCTGCAATTCATCATGGCTTTTTTTCAGTCGAATCTCCGCTTCCCGGCTCAAGGTAATGTCGGTCCCCAGACCGTTCAGGCTGACCGCCTTGTCATGTTCGTCGAAAATAGCGTGAATATGATCATGGATCCAACGGATGTCCCCATCCGGGCGTACGATCCGGTACTCGATATCCAGAACGCCCTTGGCGAGAATATCCGGCATGCAGGCACCAAGGCGGTTACGGTCGTCAGGATGTACAGTTTGAAACCACAGATTGGCGTCAGCAATAAAATCCGCGACCGGGTGACCGTAGAGTTTCTCTGCTGCCGGGTTGAGGTAAATCGTTTCGTAGGTATCCGGGGAAATCGACCAGACGACGTTATCGAGCGACCCGAGAATCTTGTCCAGTCGCTCGCGTGCCTGCAATGCCTCGCGATGTGCCTCTTCCAATTTCTGGTTAGCTTCGCGGTTTCGCTCATGAAGGTGAGCGAACATCCTGATCCTTTGCTGTTGCTCGCCGTGCAACTGGACATTCTCGATAACCATCGTGATCAGGCTGATGAGGATGGTACCCTGCTCCAGATCGCTCTCGGTGTAAGCTTGCGCACTCTCATTGCGGTTGATACAAAGCGCGCCAATTACCCGTTTATCAAGCCTGAGCGGCCAGCACATGGCCGACGCAGGGCGCGCAGCCCTGGCGGAATGCTGGGCATTCCTGAACCGCGTATCGCTGGAAATGTCACCACTCAGCAACAGTGGCTCGCTCTTTTCTGCCACCCACCCCAACACGCCTTCGCCTTTCTGGATAATGCTTCCAATGACACCGTCAGGCAGGCCGACTGCGGCCACAATATCCAGCGTATCGCAATCGCCGCCCTTGCACCGTGCAAGCGAGCCGGTATCGGCTCCAAAACCGTTGACGATATGTTGCAGAATCTGCTGCTGAACCTGAGGCAGATCATCGCGCAATAATTCTGACTGCCCCAGACGGTATAGCTCATGGAGCCACAATAGTTGTTCGGCTTGTTCCAAGATGCCCCCCTTCCTGTTGTTACCCACCCACCAATGTAACGGCGCCTTCGTACAAACATTGCGCTTCGGCAGCCAGTGCATCGAGTTTATCTGCTCCGAGACCCAGCCGCGCCCAGGTTTCGGATGCAAGAAGTGCCGCCTTCTCCTCTCGAATATGCCCATCGTCCAGCGCATGAGAAAACAGGTTTGCAATGTAGACCACGTCCGCCAAGGTTTCCCCCTGCTGCAGGTCGGGCACGTGATGCAGTTCAATCGCTTCCCGGATTTCCGTCGGGAAACACCAGCGTTTGGCTATCTCGCCGCCCAGTTCGGCATGATCCATGCCGATTGCGGCCTGCTCCGCCCGCAAAGCCTCGTATGTGCTGCAATCATTGTATTCATTCACCTGAATGAAAGCCTGGGGAAAATACACCCCCATGACCAGTTTGCCGATATCATGCAGCAAGCCCGCCGTGAATGCAGTTTCTGGATTTAACCCACTGTGGCGAGCCAATACCTTGGCACACACCGCGGTAGCAATACTATGCTGCCAGAATGTCGTCCAGTCGAAGTCTTTTCCAGATTGCGGAAAAGCATTGATGATGGAAGCCGCCATCACCAATCCGCGTAAATTATTAAACCCTAGTACCGATATCGCTTCCGGAATCGAGCCTATTTGCCCGGAAAGGCCGAAGAACGGTGAATTGGCTACACGCATGACTCTGGCGACAATCGCCTGGTCGCATGCAATTTTGTGTGCAAGGGTCGCAACATCCAACTTCTCATTATCGAAATTCTCCAGAATTTCGATCACCAGACTGGGCAGTGATGGTAACTTCTGTATATGATCCAGTATCTGGCTGATGTTATCGCTCTTTTCCTTCCCGCCCTGCTCCATCATATCGCCTCCAGCTCAAATCACACTTCCGCCAAGCGCGTGGGTGTGTCGCTAAACCTGCCCCGCCACCGAAAGTACCAGCACAGTCCCTCTTGACCTGCACATCTCACCCATCCCGTGGCTGACGACATGCAACTGTTTGCCATTATCAAGAACGATCGTGTGACTGCCACCACTCTCAAGCCCGGCAAGATCGACAAGCACTTTCGGCAGCCTCTCTGCGACCTCGCAACCCAATAACGGTCCACCATCGGCATCGAACAATGCGTCTGCCTGACGATTTGCCATCACGATCAAACCACTTTCATCGATACCGATCACGGCGATGGGCAGGTATTCCAGTACCTCTTGGGAAACCTGGAGAACATCATTACGGTGGTAAATCTCCTGAACCTTCTCCGCCACATGCCGTTCCAGATTCCGGTTGATCTCCGATAATTCGCTATTGGCACGCTCGATTTCGCGCGCCAGATTGATATTTTCCTGCTTCAGTTCATACCGTAAAAAAGCTTCTCGCACGTTTTCCCGTAATTGCTCGTCTTCCCACGGCTTGGTGAGGAACTTGTAGATAGCACCTTCATTGATGGCATCCGTGACTGATTTGAGATCGGTATAACCGGACAGGATGATACGCACCGTATCCGGGTAGAGTTCCTTGACGCGCCGCAGGAATTCGACTCCGGTCATTTCCGGCATTCGTTGGTCGGAGATAATGACGCCAACCGGATTGACGGCCAATTGTTCGAGCCCTTCCATACCGCTACCTGCCGTAATGATCCGATAGCCATCGCCGCGCAACAACCGCCTGATCGAGGTGGCAATATTCGCCTCGTCATCCACCAGCAACAATACGCGCTCGTGGGATTTCGTCCCGTGATTCTGAACCGGCATACCGTTAAAACTGCGCAAAAACTCGGTGCATTCGTCGGCCGGCATCGGCTTACTCAAGTGATAACCTTGAATCTCGTCACAATGGTGACCGGCAAGAAATCCCAGTTGCCCTTCCGTTTCCACTCCTTCGGCAATCACTTTCAGTCGCATTTCATGCGCCATGCTGATAATGGATCGAGCCAGCGCAGCAGCATCGGGATCAGTCGTAATACCGTTTACAAAAGACTTGTCAATCTTGACCGCGGTCACCGGGAATCGCCGAAGATATGCCAATGAGGAATATCCCGTACCGAAATCGTCCACCGAAAGCAACACACCGATATTGCGCAAGGTTTGCAGGATGCCGATCGTCGATTCCGCGCTATCCATCAGCAGGCTCTCGGTTAATTCCAGTTCAAGCAGTTCCGGAGCAAGCGCGGTTTCCTGCAACGCCTGCGCCACCAGATCGGCCAAATCGCGCTCCAGGAACTGCCGCCCGGAAAGGTTGACCGCAACGCGCAGCCTTGGCAGGCCTGCCGCCTGCCATGCCGCAGCCTGGCGGCATGCGCTCTCCAGCACCCACTTGCCCAGCGGCACAATCAGTCCGGTTTCTTCAGCAATCGGAATAAACTCGGCGGGCGAAATCAGGCCCACATCAGGATGCTGCCAGCGTACCAGTGCCTCAACACCAACGATGCGCCCACTCTCAATGTCCGCCTGCGGTTGGTAATACAAAACGAATTCGTCGTGCTTTAGCGCCTGGCGCAACTGGCTTTCCACGATCAGTTGCCGGGTGGCGATGGCATTCATCTCGCTGGTAAAAAACTCGATACGATTTTTTCCGCCTTTTTTGGCGCGTGATTTGGCCGTATCGGCTCCTTTCAGCAACGCATGCGTATCCCTGCCATCCTTGGGGTAAGCACTAATGCCGATACTGACCGTCAGAAAGAATTCTTGCGCATCGAATATAAATGGGCTGGACAAGGCTTTCTGCACCTTGATCGCGATCCCCGTAATATCCTCCATCTGGTCAATCCCGGTCAGCATGATCACGAATTCATCGCCGCCGAGCCTGGCGACAGTATCGATTTCGCGAATGCAGCCCGCCAATCGCTCGGCAGCGGCTTTCAACACGATATCGCCAACATCATGCCCCAGGCTGTCGTTAACCGTGCTGAAATGGTCGAAATCCACCAGCAGGATACCCACCTGGCTGTCGCTACGGTCGGCAAAAGCAATCGCTTGCCGCATACGATCCAGCAACAGGGCACGATTGGGCAAATCGGTCAGTTCGTCATGGGTGGAAAAGTGTGCGAGCTTCTGTTCTGCATCCTTGACGGCCGTGATATCGACCATCAGGCCGCGAAGCAGCGCTGCGCTGCCGCTATTGTCCAGCACTACGCTTATATGCTCGCGAACCCATACCGTCCCGCCTTCCGCCGTGCATATGCGATACTCCATCTCGTGATCACGCCGTGCAGCGGTTTCACTCGATGTGAAGGAGATCACCCTTTCCCGGTCTTCCGGCTGAATGATACTGATTCGGAAATCAGGATCGGTTTCCCAGCATTCCAGTGGATAGCCGAATCGCTCGGCCTGATGGCTGACGTAAGTGCATTGCATGGTATGGGCATCGGCTTCCCAAACAACGGCATCAATGCCTTCCACCAGATTATGCAAGCGCTGGTCAAGCTGCATGACGGCCTGATGATGGGTGTCGAAGTAAGTATCGATTACCAGGCCCATATCGAACAGGATAATCTTGAGCAGTGCAGCATAAGCCGCCATGATTTTCTCGCCATCGCCGTCATATAACTGCCACAAACGGGAAAGCAGGTAAATAAGATACTTGTGGTGGGCGCCGATATACCATTTCGGCTCCAGCCCTATTCGCTGATGTGTGACACCTACGCGTAGCCGACTCTGGATATACTTCTCTCCATAATCTCCGGCCGTCAAATCGTTAAAATAGGCTGACTGACTCTTC